>Ga0255431_1030_pt1 | contig 26542 bp, 32 predicted proteins | sample ANMaggSeSYBR02J5_FD_182633 | JGI IMG/M metagenome (GOLD analysis project Ga0255431, IMG submission 182633) | Sediment cell enrichment communities from methane seep in Santa Monica Basin, California, United Staets - ANME aggregate JGI... | ecosystem: Environmental > Aquatic > Marine > Cold seeps >... | reverse complement strand
GTTCGAAGAGATGGAAAATTATATTATTTCAGGTAGATTCAAAGCAGGTATTAGATGGGAGAAATTTACCAAGAAAGTAGCCAGCCAGAATGAGAAAAACGCAGAAGATATGGTGTATTCCCTTATTGGCAGTGAACACGGCCTGAAGCGCAATTTAATACGACTGGAATCCACGACAAAGGAGTGAATAAGCTTGTCTTCTAATAAAGAACTATCCAAAGAGGACATCCAGAAAATGTCAACCCAGTTCCAGCAATTACAATATCAGGCAGATGCACTATCAGAACAATTGAATATGGTCAGTGCTTCGTTAGCCGATTCCGGGAAAGCCATCGATACCATTACCAGCTTTGAAGGAGTAGAAGATGGACATGAAATCCTGATCCCAATTGGTATGGGTACCAATATCATGGCAAAGTTGTCAAAACCAGATACTGTGATCATGGAAATTGGTGCAGGTATCAGTCTGGAAAAGGATCTGGAAAATGCCAAAAAAAGCCTGGAAATCCAAAAAGAAGAGCTTAACAAATTCCATCAAACCACACAGGACAACCTGAACCAGATCTTAGCAAAGATGCAGGAGATCGAATCCGTTGTGACAACGGCAGTAAAAGCACAGCAGGCAGGTCAACTGGCACAGCAGACAAATCAAGGTCCGATACAGGGTTCATAAATGTTTAACAGTCTAAAACAAAAACTGAGCAGTCTCAAAAACTCATTCGGTGACGTACTGGACAAACAGGCAGAAGAAGAAGAAGCATCTGGAGATATTCAGCAGGACGGGTCAAAGAGTGTCACTAAAGAAGAAAAGAAAGTGACAATACCAGTAGCAGTTGGAATCAAACAGAAGGCAAAAGCACTGTTGCTTAATCGTGAGTTCATAATCAGTGAAAAAACGCTGGAAGAACCCTTATGGGACCTGGAAGTGGCACTACTTGAAAGTGATGTTGCCCTGGAAGTTGCTGAAGAGATTGTGGGATATGTAAAGTCAGAACTGGTTGGGAGTAATTACAAGATCGGCGGGAACAAAAATGATATTGTAGAACAGGCCCTCAGAAAAGCTCTCATCAATGTATTGAACGTGGAGACCCTGGATTTTGATGACTTTATCGAACAGGCAAATAAACCTGTCAATATTGCTTTTGTCGGCGTGAACGGCACCGGGAAGACCACTAGCATATCAAAGATAGCCAAGAGGTTAAAAGATAGAGGATATTCGGTGGTATTGGCAGCCGGCGACACATTCAGGGCAGGTGCTATTGACCAGCTGCAGCGTCATGCAGATAACCTGGAATTGAAGATGATCAAACACCAGGAAGGTGGCGACCCGGCTGCTGTGATTTATGATTCAGTGGAGTATGCCAAAGCCCGGAAAATAGATGTGGTTCTGGCAGATACGGCTGGCAGGATGCATACAAACATCAACCTGATGGACCAGTTAAAGAAGATATGCAGGGTATCCCCCCCTGACCTTGTGATATTCGTAGACGAGGCAATTGCTGGTAACGATGCAGTGGAACGTGCCCAGCTATTCAACCAGACAGTACCGATAAGCGGAAGCATATTGACCAAGTCTGATGCGGATTCCAAAGGCGGTGCAGCTATTTCCATAGCCCATACCACGGGTAAACCCATATTGTTCTTTGGGGTAGGCCAGGAATATGACGATATAGTCAAGTTCGACCCCCAATGGCTGGTGGACAGGATGTTCGAGTAAGGTCTGCTGGTTATGTGGCCTGGGTTGTGAGGCTTTTTATCATTCTCTGGGATGATTCAAAAAACCGCAAAGAACAAGTGAGACGCAGAGAAAAACAACACCCTTTGCGATCCTCCGAATCCTCTGCGTTTGATCTTTTTTGCCATTACCCATTTATCCGGAATAAATTAAAAAGTTAAGGATTGTTTGGCCTAATGGTTGTTTGTTTTTCCGGTATTTTGATCCATGAGTTTATTCAGCCCGTGTCCCGGTTTTGTATATCGATATCAAAACTGCCGCTCCTGAACCCTTCCATGTCAAGGGTGATATAGGTATAACCAAGTTCATTGAAAACACCTACAATATCATCCCTGTGCTTCAGCACAATTTGAAAATCATCCTCTGTCACTTCAATACGAGCTGTATCTTCATGGTCGCGTACCCTGCACTGGTTTACCCCGATATCAAAAAGATAATCCTCTGCCTTTTCCACCCTTCGAAATCCCTGGGCGGTAATAGTCCGTTCGTAAGGGAACCTGCTGGACAGGCAGGCCAGTTGAGGTTTATCCCATATTGATAATCCAAGATGTTTTGCCATCTTCAGTATCTCGTTTTTGGTAATATCCATGTCTGCAAAGGGTGTAAGTATCCTGTTTTCAATCGCTGCCCTGTGGCCCGGCCTGTGTCCTGTTAATTCTGAAGCATTAGTCCCATCAGCTACAACTTCCAATCCCAGTTCACTGGCCAGTTTGTTCAATTCCCTGAACATGCCACTTTTACAGTGGTAACATCTATCAACCGGGTTATTTGCAAATCCCGGTTCATCCAGCTCATTATAAGGAATAATGATATGCCTGATACCTAATGATTTGGCTGTACTTACAGAACTTTCCAGTTCTCGTCCCGGTAGGGCCTGACTGTGTGCGGTAACTGCAACACACCTGTCTTTAAGTGCCAGATGCGCCAGTGCCGCCAGTGTAGCACTGTCCACTCCGCCGCTGTATGCTATAAGTACACCATTGAAGTTTTTAAGATATTCGACCACTTGCTCTATTCTTTCCATAGTGGTGTGATGCCCTGGAACTGTGCTTTCATTCATTGACAGTATTTTATCTGTCAATGTAGTAAGCCTTTTGCCATGTAAGTGACCTAATGTGTACTGGTTGTATAAATGGATAAGATAATGGATGTTGCAACAAAGATACGGGATATGGAGATACGTGGGGCCGGTACCATTGCCAGGGCAGCGGCACAGGCTCTGAAGGACTATGCCCTCGTACAGGAAACCACTACAAATCAAGAGTTTGACAGCCAGTTATCCAAAGCAGCAGAAATTCTTGTATCAACAAGACCCACTGCGGTATCTTTGCCAAATGCCGTCAGGATAGTAATGGCATACAAGGGAGAATCAGTAAATAAGGCAAGATCTGATCTGGTAAGGCTGGCCGATGAATTTATAATCACATCAAAAGAAGCAACCAGGCGCATCGGTCAAATCGGCAGCCAGCGCATAGGCAATGGCAATACTATTATGACCCACTGCAACAGCCAGGCTGCCATATCAGTAATAGCCGAAGCCCATCGCAGCGGGAAGAATATCAAAGTAATAGCTACAGAGAGCAGGCCCAGGTTGCAGGGTCATTTAACAATTCAACAACTTAACGAGCTGGGCATAGAGACCACACTGATAGTTGATTCGGCAGTCAGGTACTTTATAAAGGATGTGGACCTGGTGGTAGTAGGAGCTGATGCAGTGACAGCAAATGGGTCGGTAATCAATAAGATCGGCACATCCCAATTGGCGATGGCAGCGCATGAGAGCAGGACAAACCTGATAGTAGCGGCTGAGACGTATAAATTTAGTCCACGTACATTGCTTGGTGAAATGGTAGAAATTGAAGAGCGGGATTCGGGGGAGGTCATTGACCCTGAAAAACTATCAAAAATGAAACATGTCAGAGTAAAAAATCCGGCTTTTGATGTCACCCCTTCAAGCTATATTGACCTTATCTGTACTGAAGCAGGAGCTATATCACCTGAAATGAGTTATATTATCATCCGTGATGTCCTGGGATGGGACGTAAGGGATATGCAGGATTTTGTAGAAAATTAAACCAAAAATCGAGATGTATAAGATGTATATATAAATTTAGATAATCCCGGAGAGAAAAATATGGAGACAAATACAGAGAAGAATATGGAATTAGAACTTATAGTAAACGGAAAGGATATAACAATGAACAAATTTGTGCAGAAGGTTATTGCAGGTATTGTGGGCGGTGCAGTTGAACCCCTTGAGGGTGTTAAAGAGGACTGGACAGACATTGAATTGACAATTACGCGCTAATTGTCAGCTCTTTTTATTCAGTTCAAGTTTACCTGTTTTGGTGTCAAGGGATATTCCGGCAGACCTGAGATAATCTGCTGATCTGCCCTTCCCGTGTATCAGTAGTTCTACCAGGTCATCGGGTTCATCCATATCAGTGCTTACAAAAAAGGAGTCATATACATCCACGCCGAGGCCAGCTTCTCCGGCAATTCGTAGGTGGTCAAGGAAACTGGTACCGTAATAATCCACATGGAATTTTTCAGGATTTCGTATAAGTAGAACATTGGTCCCGCCACCCGAACCGGGAGCTATTACTACGTCTGCCGTCATATTTGTAAGTTCGATAATCTGTTTTTCAGTGACCAGCGGCATATCTGCCATGATAATAAGCACAGTACCATTCCAGTGTTCGGCCGATTTTCGAAGATATTCGTTCAATGCATCGTTCAGGTTTTCCTCATTTAGCAGAACATTGATATTTAACGGAAATTCAGTATTCAGAATACTGGAAAATGAGGAATTCAAAATATCGATTTCATCGAATTTCCCTGATTTTTCCAGTGCACTTATAACATCAAATAACATGCAAATAGCAAGCTTTTGCCTCTGGGTTTCGGAAAGTACTCCTGATAATCGTGATTTTGCATTCTCTTTTTTAAAGGGGATTACTGCTCTTATTGCATCATGGGTCATGGTCTTGAATCATAGACTCACTCTTTTATATTATGTCTACCGATTTCCCACAGTTCCAGGGCGAGTGATTCGATCTCTTTATAGTTCTCAAGCCCATCCAGCCATTTTTTTGGAATAGCGTCAATTCCAAGATATGCACCGCTGATAGCACCTGTAATGGCAGCAATAGAATCAGTATCACCGCCTGCATTAACAGCAGTGAGTATGGATCTTGAAAAATCCAGCGGGCTTTTAGAAAAACAGTAGAAAGCTGAAGGTACTACATCCCGTGTCATCAGTGAAGTGCCTATTGTTGCGAATGCATTGAGTTCAGGCATATATCTCATTTTTTCAATGGAATTTATTTTGTTTCCCAGCACCGGGTCATACTTGTTAGCCAGATTGGCAGAGGTCTTTAATATAATATCAGGACTGGTGTTTGTTATGGCAAGAGAAACTGCTAAAGCTACGGACACTGCACCACCTATTGATTCAGGATGTTTGTGGGTTGGTAATGATGATTCGACTGAGATTTTTTCGAGTTTTTTTAAGTTATCCGGATAGAGCAGTCCAATCGGGGATATGCGCATTGATGACCCGCATGTGGGTGAATCACCACCTGATTCATTCCATGGGATGCCAGATTGTAACCGTTTGCATGAATCAAGACTTGTACAGCCCCAACCTCTGTTTGATCCGGGGTTTGATATGATTATTGCATAATGTTCAACAAGTTTCTTTGAGAAAAGCATAGGGTCAAATTTACCAGCTTCTACTATACTACGTGCAAGGATCAGTGTTTGTTCAGTATCATCAGTATATTGCCCTGGTCTAAGTTTTTCGTTAGGACTTCCTGGCATACCTGGTCCGTAGTCAAATGCGATATTAAATTTTTGTTTTATCTCTCCGGGACTCATGCCTTCAGTTTGCATTCCAAGTGCATCCCCCACAGCACTTCCCAACAGGCAGCCCGTATATTTTTTACTATACATCTTTAATCGATAGTGATTTCATTTGAAATAAATTATTTGGTTTTATTCTCATAATAAAATAGTATTAATTTATCAGTTTAAATATATTAATACTATTTTTGAAATATATTTTATATATTTGATATATATAATTCTTAATTTATTATTTATTCTATATCTTATATAGAATAGTATATGCAATATTTAGATTATAATTTTTTATAATTTATTTTTTAGTTATATATATTTAAATATTATATTTTATATATTATATTATATTATATTATATTATACATATTCTGTTTTTTTGTTTTATAAATTATCTAGTAACAACCACTCTATCACTATTTTAAGTATGTCGTTTGATTTTTCATTTTTATAAGCCTATATTTATATATAGTATATCTGCATAGAATACCGACCCTATGCATATAGAATGTGGTGTTAGAGATATAGGCGAAAAATGCAAAAATAATTTGAAAAATATGAATTTATTGGTTTTGCAATTATCTTGTTTTATTAAACATTCCTATAGTATATAGTCGAACTTCGATGTGGCCAATTTTTGGCATATTTTTGTAACAATCTAGATTACATATACTATAGGAATATGACATTTGAGACATAAAACCCCCCCCATGATCTATAGAAAATATAATCTACCCGATATAAGGTGATGATTGAATTGATATTCCTATAGTATTAGAGAATCATATTGGAATCAAACGACCAGTAAACAGAACATACAATGAAATAACCTCCCGTTATATTTATTATTAAATTTATTACAACTAACCGACACTCACAAACAAAACAAATTTACAGATTAATATATATTAAATAATATACCCCACGCAGAATATAATTTGATATATACTATCCTTTTAAAAATTAATTTTGCAGTTTACATATTTACATTTTTTCTGAAAAATCATTTGAAGTAGCGACGTTATAAATCACTCAATAAAAAATATATAATAGAAATTGTATAAAGCAGAAGTAATTGAAATATGTATAAAAAAGTGAGAGATACTAATTATTAGTAACTCTAAAATTTTTAATCACAGTGAATAAGTAGAAACATATATATATTAAAACTGCGAAAGTTAGCATATTATAAATTGTATCAATTAATAATTTTGTTCAATGGAGCGAGTGTTATGGGATCCCTTAAAAGAAGAATCAAGGAACGATTAGAAAAGTATCTTGAACTTGATACTGCAGGAATAAGAAATACTCTCTTGAACATCTTCCTGGAAATTAAAGAAACTACGGTTGATGCAATTCATAATATCCTTTCTAAAAAATACGATGTTTCACATAATATGGTAGCATCAATGGTAGGCTATGTGCATTCAAAACTGGGTATACTCAGGGCGCATAAAGAGTCCTACAAGACACCAATAGTATATACGTTAAAAGAGGATTATGTAGAAATGGTGAAATCTGCACTAATACAACCCAAGCCCACTTAAATATCGTCTATTGCTGCCGTTTTATTGATAAATTAGATCCCAATAGCGAAGCATGGAATAAAATCATGTGTCATCGGTTAAGAGTAATATTGTAATGGAACACGGATTGTACGGATAACACGGATGTGCACGGATAATAAATAAATCTGTCAAATCCGTCTCATCCGTGTTCGATTTAAATTAAATTGGAGAATCGTATGAAATCATTGGTCTTTTGGAAAATAATACATACCGACTCTGTCAAACTCCTTAACCGATGACCAATGGGAATAAAATAAATGACCCTTGTAAAAGAAGCTCCGAGAACCTCAACTACAATAATTGTAAGGTCAGGATCAAATACCCGGATAACCCGTTCCCGTGACCCGTATTATGATCTGATGCGGCGTATCTTCCAGGAAGAAAAAACAGCTGCAAGAGGTCAAAAATTTCTTGTACTTATAGAAGAACGGCAAAAAAACAAAGACCCGGTAAAAACAAATGAATGGAAAGAGATCGCAGAAGAATTATGTGTGGGAAAAGCCTCGTTCTATTCAATGAGGAATAAACTACTTGGAGCCGGCCTTATAACCAACAAGAACGGTGAATACAGACTTTCCGGACAATTCAGCAAAGACCTTAAGGACATGGCAGAATGGTGGTGGAGTGCAGTATTGAAAAACGATCCCGAAAACCTTTAGTAGATCATATTTTCAATCTCATTGTTCAAGTGGATAATTCTTTCTATGATATTCTCCTCGCGCCCTTTTTTACTGAGGATTCCCACTTTTTCCGATATAGAGACAGTCGTTTCATCCTCAACCAGATTGTCTGCATGGGCCACTATCTTTTCTTCCATGGTTAAAGGAATATACCTATCCGGCGGCAGACCCAGTGAAACAGTATCCTCTGGTGTAATCCCTGCACCGATATGGGTCCTGATAATATCGACTATCTTATCATCAAGCTCGAAATCCTTTGCCAGAATGACCCCTTCCACCCCATGCCTGATGTCATGTGTTCGTGATCGACCTATATCATGAAGTAGTGCTCCAATCTGCACAAGTTCGATATCTACGGCATATCCATTTTGATGGATTTTCTCAGCCAGTTCCCCGGCATAATCTGAAACCACTACGCAGTGCCTTATTACATTATCGTTGCATCCGGCTAGCATAAGCAATTTAATAGCAGCATTTTTATCCGGCATCAAGCTTATGTCAACTCATTGATCCGCTTTTTCAAGGTCTGCCTGATAAGTTCATTTTCCTCAAAGACCACATCCTCACCACAATTTGGACATAAGAACTCTAATTCAGCCACAATATCAAATACAAATCGGCCACAATTGTTCTTGCAAACATAGAACATATTATTGTTTTCAAATTCAAACTTGGTCGTGAGATTTCGAATAAATTTTTCAGTTTCAGCTTTAAGCAATTCATTAACGCCATTAAGATCTATCTTCCAAAGGTATGTTAGCCAGCCGCTGTCCTTATTTCTCTCACGCCTGTAAGTAGCTAGCCGATTCTCAAAAAGAATGTATAGAGTTCGCCTGACAATGTTCAATGGGACGTTCGTTATCTCAGCTACCCCATCATCGGTTATCTCTCCATCAGGCATGTTCATGACAACATCCATTCCTTCTTCTCCAACCAAATTCAACAAAAGACCTTGAATAACCGGATCATCCAGATTTACCAAAATTATTCACCTAACCCCTAATTGTGTGCTATAAAGACATTAAACTTCCGTGTGAGTATCTTCAATGATGTCAATTAGACCACTAACAAGCTGCCCTGCCTGCCTGACAACTTCCGTCTTACTTTTTCCATCTGATAAAAACGATACCACAGGCTCGTCCTTTTCACAAACAGTTCCAATGGATGGGACATCGGCAGCCGTACCCTTATTATAACATTTCACTAAATAATCATATACCCTTTTTTCCACCACAAGCTTTCTCCGGGCAAAGAATATTGTCTTGATGGAAAAGCACTGGATATCCCCGCATAAGGGCAGCTTTCCCTGGAAAGATTCATAGTGCAGCCGGAAAATGTTGAGCCCGGTCGAGTGTTCAACAGTATCGATACTTCCCTGGAACCGTGGGTTAACCTCAAGAACGACAGGTCCTTTGTCTGTTATTATGAAATCCACCCCGTTCGAGCCAACCAATTCCAGTTCCATGGCCAGGTTTATAGCTGTTTTACACATCCATTCATTGTGTTCAGATATGGAGGGGGTGATGTTGCCGCAATATGCAAAGGGCATCCCTGTAAGTGTATCAATCCCGGCAAGCTGTTCATTAACTGCAATAGCAACAGCTTGCTTACCTGTAGACATAATAGATACGCTTGTCACAGTGCCTTTAATGTATTCCTGGAGCAGGTATTGTCCACGCTCAAGCACGGCTATTGTCATTTCAAGGTCCTTTAAATCACTAACCAACATGTTTTCCATTCCACCTGCCCCGGATATTGGTTTGATAATGGCCGGATAACCACCAGTCCAGTCTTCGGGTGTATCAAGGCAATCCAGTGGAATTGTAAATGGGTGAGGTAGGTTCAGGATCTTTAGCTTCTCTGCCAGCCAGACCTTATTAGAAATGTTGTTAAAAATATGGGGTGAATTATTGAGTACAGGAATATTTCCTTTGGTTATTTCTTCCAACCAGTTACCCAGATGTTCGAACCCGGGCCCCAGTACTATAAAATCAACAGGAAAAAGGGTCCTGATGAACGGTAAGAGTTCCAGTAGGTTCAAATCATGAACATCGGGCATGTCATAAATTACTGATCTGTCAGAACAGGCTTTTAGGTCTATATCATTAAACTGGTTCAATGTGTATACCGTATACCCGGCCCGGCTGGCAGAACAGGCTATGTGGCGCGTGTTGACCCCTATTACCAGAACCTTCATCTTCGACCACGGCTCACTGCATGATACTGGCAGTTTCTGCTGCTGCTCCGGAACGACCGATAATAGTAACCTGGTCACCTTCTTCAAGTATAGTGTCTCCGTGGGCGATAATAGATTGATCCCCACGTTGTATAAGCACGATAAGACTATTTTTCGGGACATCTATATCTTTGATAGCCTTTCCTACAATCTTTGGATTGCTTACCGTGGCCTCTATGATATCACCTTCTGTACCTACTTCACACATTGTGAAAAGGTCATGGCGTCCAACCATGTTCTCAAGAATAATAGCTGCGGAATTTATAGGACTCATTGACCTAATCCCCATCTCAGAGAATAATGGGATGTTGTTCGGGTCATTCACCCTGGCAACCAGCATGTTACTGGAAAACCCGAATTTGCTTTTCGCTATCTGGCATGCCAGCAGGTTAACGTTATCCTTATCGGTAGTTGCCACTATATATTTGGCATGCCTGATGCCAGCCTTTTCAAGGATATTCAGGTCATTGCCATCGCCCTGGATAGCCGTTATTCCCAATTCCATGACCTTTTGACAATTATTTTTTTCAGTATCAACTATTACTACATTTTCACCGCGTTTATTAAATCTCTGGGCGAGCTCCCTGCCCACCCCTCCTCCTCCTATGATCAATATCTCCATTGGTATCACTCCTAATTTTCTTGCAAGGGTCCCGGCAAAGATACCGGGCAGCAGGACCGAAAAGATAACAGTTAAAAATACCAGTCCTACAAGCACATCCACCCCGTTAGCAGTGCCATTTAATCCCTTAATCCGTATGGCAAAGTAGGTAACCATGGATGCAGGTACAACACCACGAGGTGATATAACTGAAATAAATGTTTTTTCCTTAAACGACAGCATGGAATTAACTGTAGATGCCATAATCGCTGTGGGCCTGATTACAAATAATAATATCAGGATCACTGCAACACCCATTATGCCGATATTCCAGATATATTCAAAACGTATCATGGCGGCCAAAAGGATGAAGATTATGGAAAGCAGTATTATTACCAGATCGCCTTTGAACTCTTTTATCGATTCTTTGTGAGCAATTTCTGTGGAACCTATGATCAGGCCAAGTATGGCCACGGCCAGTATGCCGGAACCTTCTCCAAATATCTCGGCAAACGTGAATGTAAGCAGTACCATTGTCAAAGTTAACAGACGGGCATACTGGGCTGTGACAATGGAATAATTTTGAAGGATATATGCAAGTACTATTCCTCCGATGACTCCAAGAATCGAGCCCATACCAACTTTGACTGCCATGTATCCCAGTGCGCTTATACCGGATATGTCCAACAATATCCATTCAAATATCAATGCTGCCAGAATTACACTTATGGGATCGTTCAGTACGCCCTCTGTCTCAAGTATCTTGCTGATCTTCTGGTTTACATGGATTTGCTTTACCAGTGGCGTTATGACTGCGGGACCGGTGGCACAGACCAGTGCACCGAATAACATAGCCATGCCTGGCTCTATATCCAGAAGATAATAAGCTGTTATGGATGCCCCCGTGAATGTGATCAATACTCCAATGGTTATTATGTTAAGAATGTTCCTCTGGAGTGTCTTGATATGCCTGATATTTATCTGCAGTCCACCATCGAATATTATTATTGCCACAGAAAGTGCAACGATGGCTTCCAGTTCATTTTCAAAACCGGTCAAATCTATGATCTTCAGTCCTTCCGGTCCCAGGATTATGCCGAAAAGGAGCAGGAAAACTATACTGGGCATCTTCAGGAACTTGCCTAAAAGCTGGCCTCCAATACCCATTAAAAGGACGACTGCCAGGATGCCGAGAATATATGTGGCTTCAGCCATCCTTTAGGTCACCTTTATTGTTTTTCATTGTAAATATTCAGAAGAATCTTGCAGCACTTTCCACAGCCCTGGCTAAAAGCTCAGCTCCTTTTTTGATATCTTCAAGGTCTACTACTTCTACAGGGGAATGGATGTATCTTGAAGGAACACTTATTACTGAAGAAGGGATACCGCACTTGGTTAAGTGTATGGCTGTTGCGTCTGTGGTTCCGCCATCAGCCACTTCAGGCTGGATGTCGATATTATGCTGTTTTGCGGTCTCTTTTAACCACTTGATGACCTTTTCTGTGGCAATGAGGCCCCTCCCTCCGGCATCGGCTATGGTGATCGCCGGACCTTTTCCGATTTCAATGGCGCTGTGCTTTTTTTCTATACCAGGGTGGTCACCTGAGACTGTAACGTCAGTGACCAGGGCCAGGTCGGGGTCAAGACCAAAAGCACTGGTCCTGGCACCTTTAAGGCCTACTTCTTCCTGGACTGTGCCCACTGCATATATTGTTGATTTTACATCCAGTTCACTTATAATGCGCATGGCCTCGATCATCAGCACGCAGCCGGCCCGGTCGTCAAATGATTTGCCTGTGACCCTGTTATTGGCAAGGCGGACAAACTGGCGGTCCAGTGTGATGGGAACTCCGGGGATCACTCCCAAAGCTTCGGCATCTTTTTCGTCCTTAGCACCTATATCGATGAACATCTTTTCTGCTTCTACCATTTTTTTGCGTTCTTCGTCCTTCATTGCATGAGGCGGTTTGGCTCCGATGACTCCGTAAATGTCTCCTAACTCGGTATGTAGTATTACCCGCTGGCTGTGCAGGGTCTGGTCGAACCATCCGCCCAGTTTTACAAAATGGACGAATCCTTGATCGTCTATGTACTTTGACATTAGTCCGATTTCGTCCATATGTGCAGCTATCATGATCGAAGGAGAGCTGCCGTTTCGTGTTGCAATCAGGTTACCAAGCTTGTCAACTTTGATATCGTCAACGTATGGTCTTAGTTTGTCTTCGAGCAGTTGCCTGATATTGCCTTCGTAACCGGAAACTCCATGTGCATTTGAGAAAAGTTGAAGATTTTCGTCTATCTGTTCCATATAATTCACCTGATGTTAGTGTAAAGGGTTTTTCAAGATTTAACGATTATCCCTGTTTGGTGTTAAAATATCTTGGCTGTGGAGTTATGGTTGGTTGTAATGGGAATTGATGGCTGAGTTGTGGAGGCCTGGGGTTTGGGGCGATACTCCTTTTTGTTGGTCTTTCCTATGGTGTAGACTATGTCCTCTTCTTTCTCCTTGGAATTTTTTATTTCATCTACTCTCTTCCACCACCTTTTATCTCCTCTACCAGCCCATACAAATCATGAACTTGCCTGTCAATCTGTGCGTCAATAATATTTATTTGACGTTCATCGAATTCACCGAAAAGTTCGCAAAGCTATTGCTGCATTGACTTTTAGTGCTTTGTGAAGTAGTATTTCATAAATTATATATTTTCACAGCCATAGCTGCCGCCGGCAGCACATTCCACAATTCAATCCCGTGCCCCACACTCAGCGCATGAGCACCCGCAGGGAGGTAAATCAGACCGTCTATGGTCGGGCAAGATACGTATTAACATAATGGAAGTTGGTGGCAAAGTTCTCACTTAAATGAGATTATGAGGCAACCTATTGCATAGTATTAATATTAATTAATTCAGTTTCTATAACATGAGGCAAGATAATGGCAGTTCATGCAGTTAATTATAAAAGAAAAGCAATTGAAAAATTGGATGTCTTATCACCTGATAGATTAAAAGTAGTTCTCGATTTTATCGAATATCCCGAACAAAAAGAAGAACTTGATGCTACCCTTGAAATTCTTGCTGATAATGGGGCAATGAGAAATATTAGAAATGCTGATCAGGCATGGGAGATGGGAAGGGTGCAAGAATTCACTTCATGGAACAAAGTGAAACGCCATGTATGAAATCCTCCTTCACAATCAAGTCGTTAAATTCTATAACAAACTCGATGATAAAAATGCAGAGAGAATTTGCTTTTATAATTACCCATACGTGAACAAAACTAGAAAATGATACACTCCCCATTTTTATATTTTGGATAAGGAATCATCTTGTGTTCCAGATATTCTTTTAAATAATTGTGAATTTTTCGTATATCTTCAGTATCAGGCAGTGTGATAATGATTTTCTCAATAATCTGCCTTTCTTGAATATAAAGAAATGTCCGGGTAAAATTAATGTCAAATATCCAACCCAGTTGCAGGAGTTTCATATCATTATATGTTTTCAGGGCATGCGAATTTGAAACCCGGTTATTAAGAATATCTTCAATAAAGCAAAGTGAATATCCAGGTGTATCAGGAAGTTCAAGCTCCAATGCAGTGTTGCGATGCTTATGACGTTGTGCATAATACGTTGTCACAACATGCCATATATCCAATTTATCCGCGTCCCGTAATAATTTTGAATACAGTAAACAATCAGGCGTTTCATCTGCAGGGTCGGGAAGTTTACGTACATTGTGATATCCTATAGCTTTACAAGCAATGGAGCGTTGCGTTTTTGTGAGCCGGCTTAATACGTTTGTTTTTTCTAAAACCTTAAGCCCGAGAGTTGCGTGGTTTTCAGATATCTTGTCATTAAAAGTGCTATAGGTCTTGAATTGTTCAAAGCGACCTATGTCGTGAAATAATGCAATGGTTTCAGCCAGATGAAGTGCATTTTTATTGAGGTCCAGGGCTTTGCCTAACTGAAGGATCTCCTTACACACACGTAATGTGTGTTCTTCTTTAAGTGTAATATTCTCCTGGATTTTTGGATCTTCCGAGTAAAAACCTTTTACGTAATTTCGAAACCATGAATGGAAAAAGGCAGTGTCCACAATATTTTCTATTATGTTTATCCCTCTTGTTGTTTTGATTTTTTAAGATCGATTTTATGCCAGACCAAAGAGTCTTCGCAGTTTGTTCGCTACTTCATCCTGCATTTTGGGCGATAATTCTCCTAATTCCCGCCTGATAAGTGAAGTCGTTACCGTCATCATACGGTGTAGCCGGAGCGTGGATGTCACTCGTAACCCGGTCATGGCGAAGTCTGCATTCCCTGAATTTAGTATCATATCCGTTTCCAGTTGATTGATTGACACCCGGCTGCTGATAAAAGCCATAATAACATGGCGATGTGGACCGACGGGATATTATCAGGCAGACTGCGGGTCGTACTTTGGTCGTCGAAAGATCATCGAATGAAAAAGGCACCAGGACGACTTTACCTTTCATCATAGAACGGTCTCCCGTCGGAAAGCGTGTAGATATCTTCTTCAGGATCTTTCAGGAAATCAAAAGCGGGGTTAGTGACTGCTGCCTGAAGCCATTCATTCTCATTTATGTCGGATTCTTCAGGCACCAGGATGATTACGCGAACACGAGTCGGTCCGGTGATTGGCAGCGCCCCATCCAGGACAAGATGGTGCTGGGCGTCAATCGTTCCTGTTGTTTCGATAGCTTTTGTTGCGGCTTGCATTTTGTGTTCTCCTTGTATGAATTGATGTTCGACTATGTGGTGTGTTGAAGTTTTTTTGATGTGGGACTTACCAGATGGTCTCTTCGTCTTTTATCCTCTGTCTACTGATTTTGTCTCTAGCTCTTCAAACAGTTTGAGAGTTTATCTTGCTTCCATCGTTACGGTTTCCATTGTTTTTAGCCTGATCTGTGTGGTTTGACTGTGCGATTGTTGTGGTGGTGCGGAGTGGGTTGTGGTCATGTTAGTTCCATTCTTGTTTTGGGATGTCAGTCCGTATAAATCGTAAATCAGTCTGTCAATAATTCACCATCTCTCCAATTGTGCTAATTTGATCTTTATCGAGTGAATTTTTCGCCATTGGATTTCTATAAATTTTTCTTTCAAATTCGATAAACCCATCATTGCTCACTTTTCGTTTATACATCACGACGGCACTTATACGCGTACTGGATTGAAATATCCCGTTTCTTTCTCTGTTCCAATATTCGTCGGCGATTTCACCTGTTTGTGTATTTACAAGAGTTGTATAAATCGAGTTCCCATAAATCGCATCTTCAACACAAATATCGTCCGCATACGAGAAGGTTACATCAATAATGACAACAGCAGGAGCATTCGTTGGCAATTGCCGAAGTGTTTTACTAAGATGCTTTCTTATCCATGTTGCATTATCTACAAATTTTGCAGGCCCTCCGATACCAACAATTGTATTGCCAGAATAATCTTTTAGTGGATGAAATGTAACTTTTGCTTTGGCTTTATGTCCTTCCCAAAAAAGAGGATATTTCATTAAATTGGAATAAAGATCATGAGGGGGGTTTAACCCATTATACCCATACCATTCTTGAATATCTGACGAAGAAAAATAATAAACCGAAACAGGTTGACAAATATTCTCCCTTTCGAATACATTAATTTTTTTCTGTATCAGTTTTATCACTGGAAAAAGATCTTCATCAGAAAAATTATCGCGTAATGAGATACTCACAAAAAATCGTGATCGGATTTTCCTTATCCTGTCTGTAATCTCATCGGAATAATTCTCTTCCAAATTATTTGGGGATTTAATTTCAAAATAGATATTCCTACCGTTAATTTTAACCTTTAAGTCTGGTCCTTTTTCTGGATAAGTCGGCTCTATGGATACCGGAAATCCTGCATTTTTTAAATAGGCAACCCATTCAATTTCAGGCAGTACAGAATAAAATTCAGGCGTATTTTTTAGTTTGCCACACAATCTTTTCTCTTTTTCTTCCCTTTTGGGATCTTTTTCGATGACTTGCAAAGTTATCTTGAGATTATCAGTTAGATTGTGAAGTACTGCCGCTGTATACGGAATATCTCGTGTTAATAACCAATGAAGTGGATGCTTTCTTGGTCTTGAATTGTTTATCATTTTTTTGAACCATCCAACTCCCAGAAAATCTTTCAAACATTGATATTGATCCAATCTTTTCAGTATTGTTGTTTCATTCATCTTTCACCACTCCAATCTCCTCCTCCAGAAGCCCATACAAATCACAAACCAGCCCATCAATCTGCGCATCAACAATTTTTATCCACCATCCGCAAAGTTCTTTATCTTGCTCCATTTTCGACTCGTGGTATTTCTTGTGAAGTTTGAGCAAATTCACCACTTATGAGATCGGTAAACTTCTTTCGCCTATATACGTCATTTCGATCAAGGAAATATCCGTCATACCCCAATAAAGCGCGAAAAATTCTTTGAATCAGGCATATTAATTTTCCATAAACATTAAATAATTCTTCATTTTCTTTCTCTTGGATGCCAGTATGTGTTATTTGATCTCGCATATCCTTCAGGTCTTTGAAAACGAGGAATAAATCCTTGTAAGGAGCTGGATATTTTTTAATGAATTTTTCAAGACCGTTTTCAAAAATGGGTCTGTTAATACATTTTAAATTACCAGAAATTTTTTTCCTTTTCTTACTGTTTAGCCCTTTTTCTTTTAGTACGCTGTTTATATTATCTTTCAAGTCCGAAAAACACTCTTCAATACGGGTTCGGGAATTATATACTCTTTGTCGATTTTTTTGTTATACCTATCCTTTAAAAGTTCAAGAACAGTAAAAGCTTGAATATATCCACTTTGGATATCTGCAGAACTTAATGAATTGAGATACCATTCCAAGGCTATATCAGGATCGGGTTGTGTGGGTGAACTGTTGACAAAATCTGAAAAAAACCTATGCAATAGTCATCTTTTGATGATATTGACAAATGGGCCGTTGGCATGTGATTTTCAGTAACCTGTGTACACTACCATAATTTGCACGCATCCACTTATTCGCAACAATATACGAGAAGAAACCGCCAGACCTGAGCAGTGAAACCCCCTTATCAATAAAGTAGGCACACAGATCAGCAGTTCCCTGGTACACCCGATAATGAGCTTTAAAATATTCCTTCTGCTCTTTCAGCATTTCCTGCCGCACATACGGCGGATTCCCAATCACACAATCAAACCCACCCCCACTCATAATCCCCCTGAGCCGCATGCAGGATTCAGTATCGTTATCTCTGCAATCTCCTCCGGCGTCTTCCCCTCCACCAGTTTACCAACCGTGTTCCTGACAATATAATCAACAATATACTGAGGCATATAATACACACCACCAGCTTTTTTAACCTCTGGCTTCGTTTCCACCTTTGCTTGATGTCCAGCAGTCAGCCTGATGACCTTACCCAGAAACTGCTGCCCCGATACTGAAAGGGTTATGAGACGCTTGAGTGGCATGAGGTTAAAGTATCACGTACCGTTCTGAGAAGAGGGAGGGCGAGTAATCGCTCTTTCTTATTCGGCGTTCCATTACAATATTACTCTTAACCGATGACACATGATTATTATCCGGGATAATTCGAAAAACCGCTAAGAGCGCAGAAGGACGCAGAGAAATAACGAACCTCTGCAAACCTATGTATCCTCTGCTGCTAATCTTTTTTGCCATGACCCATTTCATCCGGAATAAATTAATAAGTCACAGCCTGCATTCCAATACAACTAAGTAATGTGGGCCTTTGATGAAGTAACATGGCACAACTCGGAGTTGCTTTTATCAGGGGCCTGAACATGTTCGGCCAGAACCGCATAACAGTGGAGGAGATGCGAAGCCTGTTGATAGATATCGAAGATGATAACCTGCATATTATAGACCTTTACAGAACAGATAACATAATCTTTGAGAAGACCAGTATCCATTATGCAGAGGTAGGACTGCGGATACAGGCAGTACTACATCATCTTTTTGGAAAAGAGATAATGGTAACCACACGCTCATTCAACACACTGAACGGACTTATGAATAAAATATATAGGCAGGATTATCAGAACTTGTAATCGATCCCGAACTCGGGCAGTCGCTCCTTTGCAGCCTCACGCTTAATTTGGTGGTCGGTCAGGAACTCTTCCATGAGACCCGCAGCCCGCTTCTTGCAGGTACCACACATCAGGTCCCCTGACATACACTCTTTCCTAATCTCAAGCACCTCGTTATCGTCCTCAACCAGATGGTACAGCATCAGTTCATACACCGTACACTTATCAGGCACGCCGCCATGCTCCTTTTGCTCTTCCAGCGTCACCCGGCCGCCGGTCTTGGCACGCATGATCTTTTTTGCAGCTGCTTTTGGCTCTTCGGTGAGGGCGATGATGCTGTCCGGGATGCTGCTGCTCATCTTGCCACCCTGCAGTCCGGTCATGAATTTGTGGTACGTAGATGCCGGCGGCATGAAGGCATAGCCTCCAACCAGCAGTTCAACGTCCCTGACAGCATCCTGCACATTTTCCATATCGCCTTTCACATCGATATGTCCTTCGAACATCTTGATATCATCCTTATCAAAATCTACTGCCAGCCGCTTGGCCTGGGTCTTGAATGCTTTTTCAGGTGCTGATTTGGAGTATATCTTGACCACGCCGTCAGTCTGGAACACATGGAACATGTTCATCTTATCAGCCAGTCCCCTGGTCAGCCTGATATGTGGGTCCTGGTCCGCACCCACTGGTATCACTACAGGCCGCGGTCCCCCAAACTCCTGAAGCTGGGGATGCAGGATATCGGCACTCTGCATTGTGGCCGAGACCATATGTGCTATATTAGTCTCGCCGTTGAACCCGTAGATGGCGCTCAATTCCGAAAAGTTGGCCTTAACACCAAGTTCAAAGGCAAGATCACGCACCTGTGGGCTTGTGGACTGGGAATAGATTCGCCCGCCTTCCGGTTCGAAACCCAGGGCTATGAGGCTTAAGATATATTCCTCCACCCCGATACGCCTGCACTCTTCCCATGAGATTCCCCTGACGCTATGTGCCTCCATGTCGGCCACTGCCATGAACACGGTACCACCCTGCTGCTGGTGCCATATTATCTCCTCCATAACCATTTTATGGCCCAGGTGGATGCGACCTGAAGGCATGAACCCGCTCATGGCACTGAATGGTTTTTTGGAGTCTATGGCATCTACTATAGAATCGTAACTGCGGTGTCCGAAGATTATACCGCGGCGCATAAAGCGGTGGGGATGCTTGATACGAGGCAGCAGTTCATCGAAGCGGGATATGCCAAATTCGTCAAAGAGTTTCTGGTAATCGTCTATAGATGATGATTCCCAGGGATTAATTTCATTCATGGTTAGAGTGAATAAATAGCATCTGGTAAATAATTGTTTCCATTCCGGGGGCCCTGGGACAAAATTCACTCATACTGCCTTACGTGGCCAATGAGGTATGATACCATCTATAATCTCAAGATATCCAATTCTCCTAACATTTATGTGCAACATTCTTCAGTCTTGTTTCAGTAACCTTGCGCACATCAAGTGCGTTCACAAAGGCATTGTGCGCTCAGAAAACAAGCACACATCATGGGAAATACGTATACCGTAAACGTGGTATTCTGGATGATATCCCATATCGTAAGATCATACGTGGGGTATTTGTTATTCAAAATAAGGATAAAAAGCGGATTGTAGATTTTTTAGAGCGATTTTCTGCCGAGTATTATGTCCGTGTGTTTTAGCTGACTGAAGAAGACTGCAAAATCATGGAACTACAGATTGAGTAATTTTATCCCAAGGCCGAATTGAATTGAAAATATTTTTTCCCATCCGTCAATGGATATACACTTAATTGGTAATTTAAATCAGTTTAGCTACCATAGAAAAGAGATTGTCGGAAAAGTACCTAAAAAGCGCCTAAATTGAAACTTACAGAAATATTGCTAAAACTAAATCACTATGCTGCGCCCGGTCAAGTTTAGACAGTAAAGCTGAAATATTCGAAAATCAGGCTTTTCCGACAATCTCTCATATCCACAAACGTTAGGCGAAATACTATATGACTATGAGTATAAATCAAAGAGAGAAGAATGATAAACGTTAGATATTATGGAAAAGAACCATTTCAAGTTGCTGTAATTCATGGCGGACCTGGAGCATCAGGTAGTGTTGCTGCAATTGCAAGAGAATTATCAAAGAATTATGGTGTATTAGAACCAATCCAGACCAAAACATCTCTCGAAGGGCAAGTATTGGAATTATATGGTGTCTTAATGGCTTTTGGAGACTTACCCATTACATTAATTGGACATTCCTGGGGAGCATGGTTAGCATATATCATAACAGCAAGATATCCTTCTTTAACAAATAAACTAATTCTCGTCGGGAGTGGTCCATTTGAAGAGAAATACGTCAAAAGTCTAAAAGAAAAAAGACTCAGCCGTTTGAGCTCTAAAGAAAATAAAGAATTCCAATTCATTACAGATGAATTGAATTCTCCTGAAACAGAAGAAAACGAAAAAAAAATTGCCAGACTTGGCGAACTTGTATCAAAAACAGACAATTTCAGAACAATCGAAATTGAAACCGAAGAGCACGATAGAATTCGGGCTGAAGGAAATACATTTCAATTGGTATGGAACGAAGCATCAAAATTAAGAAAAACAGGATCACTTTTGGAATTTGGAAAACAAATTAAATGTCCTGTTGTTGCAATACATGGAGATTACGATCCACATCCCGCAGAAGGAATAACGACACCTTTAGGGAATGTTATAACCGATTTTCAGTTTTACATTATTAAAAAATGCGGCCATTCACCCTGGAAAGAACAATATGCTAACAATCGGTTTTATAAAATAATAAGAGAAGAAATAGATAGTATCCGATATACTGCCAAATTATAAGTATATACGAATTCAGATATACCAGAGTTGTACGAAAGAGCAAGCTAAGACATGGAGAAATAAAATGAAACAATGGTATGAAACACTATTTGAAGACTATGGTAGAAAATATGATAATGAAAACTTTACACAAGGCACAATTGGTGAGTGTGATTTTATCGAAAAAGAAATGAATTATGATAAATCGCTAAGAATTATTGATATAGGATGTGGAACTGGCAGACACTCGATCGAATTAACAGAAAGGGGATACAAGGTTATTGGAATTGATTTGTCAGAATCACAATTGGAGCGGGCAAAAGCAAAAGCAAAAGCTCAAAACCTGCAAATAGATTTCCAGAAACATGATGCAAGGAATTTGCCATTTAAGAATGAATATGATTTGGCAATAATGCTCTGCGAAGGAGCGTTTCCATTAATGGAAACAGATGAAATGAATTATGAAATACTCCGAAATGCAACCAATTCTTTAAAGGCTGCCGGCAAGCTGATTTTTACAACACTTAATGGATTATTCCCATTGTTTCATTCAGTTGAGGAATTTTGTGCATCAACAACAGAAGATGGAAATGCAACCTATAGTAAGAATACTTTTGATTTAATGACATTTCGGGATTTTAATATTACAACAGTAGAAGATGATTTTGGAAATAAGAAAGAATTGGAATGTAATGAAAGACATTATGTGCCTTCTGAAATTACATGGCTATTAAAATCACTCGAATTTAAAAAGATTGATATTTATGGGGCAAAACTTGGAGCATTTTCAAGAAATGATGAACTTACAACTGAAGATTTTGAGATGCTGGTTATTGCTGAAAAATAATGGCTCGCTCCATCGCACAACAGCAGCTACACGACTCGGTTTCGCTTTGTCCGGATTGATCCCCGCTGTCTTTAATTTCGTGCCGATGCACAACGTTATATAAAATTCCGAACCCCCGCCTTTGCAAAACAAAGCTATTTAAAGGACGAAGTTAAGTCATAAAAGGGAGGTAAATAAAAATGTCAACAATAATTCATTTTATAGTGCCGGCAGATGACATGGAGCGAGCGAAAAAGTTCTACGCCGAATTATTTGATTGGAAAATTGAAAAATTTCCGGGACCAATAGATTACTATGCGATTACCACTACCGCTGAAAACGGTGAGGACGGTCTTGGTGGCGGATTGGGAAAAAGAGAAGAAACACAAGATACAATTGTCAACTATGTTGATGTTCCGTCAGTGGATGAGTATATTGCCAAAGTTGAAAAACTCGGTGGTAAATTAGTTGTTCCCAAGATGGCTATACCGGGTATAGGATATGCTGCTGTTTGTATTGACACGGAGAATAACACCTTTGGACTTTGGGAATGCGATGAAGACGCAAAAATAATCCAATGTGAAAGTTGCGGGATGCCGCTTGATGAAAAGACGACATCCAAACTTGATGAGAGGTATTGCATCTACTGCCAGGACCAGCAAAGCGGTGAGTTGGCAACTAAAGAACAGGTGAGGGAAGGAAGTATAAATGCAGCAATGCAATTTATGGGTAAAACGAAAGAGGAAGCCGAAAAAATGGCTGATGAAATGATGCCAGAACTACCTCGGTGGCAAAAATAAAGGAGCATAGGAACAAATATAGGGTTGTGGTTACATCCCTATTTTTCTCTTTCTTAATTTTTACATTTCAATCAGGATGAAAATTTTCAATCATGAGCCCACTCTGCCGGTCGTTCCCTGGAAATAATTATGGCACCAAGTAATATCAGTGCCCCGCCTGCCAGCATGAATGCAGTGACCGGTTCGCTGAGTATGAGGTAGGCAAAGACCACGGCACTGGCTGGTTCCAGCAGTGCTACGATGCTGGCGTTATGTGCCCGTACCTGCATGAGGCCGCTGAGGTATAGTACCAGTGCTATGGCAGTAGACATGAGGCCGAACATGACAAGTACACCCACGTTGTCCAGCAGTATTTTTGCGGTGACAGCAACCGAATATGGGGAGAAGATCAGCAATGTTATGAACAGTGCCCATGCAGCCTGGGTCGTGCCTGTGTAGTAGTCCTTCAGGTACCTGGAGGTAAGTGTCATCCCGCCGTAGAACAGGCCTGACACCAGCCCGGCGGCAAGCCCGATGAGGTAGGTGTAATCCACATCCTGGAATAGTGTATCCGGCCGGATGACCAGGATAACACCGGTAATGGCTATGACCAGTGCAAAGATGCTCCTGCGGTTGATGTACTCCTTAAGCAGGATGGGGGATAGCAGGGTGACGTAGACCGGGGCTGTGTAGAGCAGTAGTACAGCAATCGAGACTGATGTGTGTTTTACTGAGATGAAGTAGGATAACATGGTACCTGCCTGTAGCAGGCCCAGCAGCAGGATATACTGTTTCTTTTGCCTAAGTCGCAGTTCGCTGAGGCGGTGGCAGCATGCGATGAATAGAGCAATGGCGATAAGACCGAACAAGAGCCGGTAAAATATGATGGAACCAAGGGGCATCTGGGTTGTAAGTTTTACGAAGATGCCGATGAGACCGAAAAGGACGGCGGCGGTGGCAATCTGGGTGTAGCCTTTGAGTTGCAAGGGGAGCATGTGAAATTATAAGATAGTAATCATATAGATATTTAACACCTTTACTTCGAGGTAAAAATATGCAAAATCGTTATACTGCTGATATAGGCGACTTTGGAAAGTATGGACTGCTAAGGGCGTTGTGTTCACCCGTAGCTGATGGTCTAAATGCTCGGCTCGGTGTGGTCTGGTACCTGGTGCTTGATGAAAGCCATAATGCTGATGGTAAATTCACCCAATATCTCAACCATTCCACAAAAAACGACCGCCGATTCAGGCAGTGTGACCCGGAATTATATGACACCCTTGCAGATATTATCCAACATAGTAAAAGATGCGTTTCAAATATTCACAAATTTGGCATCCTGCCCCATGGGACCGTTTTTTATGAAGAACGTCTAACCTTCGATAATATGCCTGCCAATGGTTTAAAGGCTTGCAGGAAGCGAACCGACCATCGAAACGAATGGGTACAAGGTGCTCTGTCCGCAACAGTTGACTGCGATTTGATTTTTGTAGACCCGGACAACGGCTTGGAAGTGGGTATAAAGCGTCACATGAAACTGGGACCAAAATATGTATTCTTCGATGAACTGGAACCATACTACAAACGGGGGCAGAGCATTGTCATTTATCAACATATATTCCGCAGGGGCACGGCGAAGGAGCAGGTAAGGGAGCGGTTGGCACAAATAGATGAGCGGCTCAATAGCGACAGCACATTTGCCCTGCTCTACCACCGTGGTGCTGCCCGGGCTTTTCTCGTAGTACCATCAGAAAAACACAAAAGTATACTGACTAAAAAGGTTGAACAGTTCATGCAGGGGCCATGGTCACAACATTTCACAATGGTACGGAATAGGTGAATAATCAAAAATCCAATACAACAAATGTTCAAAGATTTTATAAAGCCTGTTTTACAATATACACATGTGGAAAACATCTCAAAAATACTGGAAAAAGAACCTGACATCCTCTTTGCCTACCTTTTTAGGTCACATGCAAAGAACACAATGCACAAAAAAAGCGATATAGACATTGCTGTCTATTTAAGTGACCTATCTCTCTTAGAAGAGGACCCCCTATATCCATCCAGACTTGCAATAAAGATTGAAAAGGCGCTATCTGAAAAAAAAGTGGTAGACCTCAGGGTCCTTAACGGCTCTACTATCAGGTTTAAAAGCCAGGTAATAAAACATGGAAAACTTATTTTTTCAAGGGACGAGAAAAAACGCATAGAATTTGAAACATCGTCCCTTGCACAATATTATGATTTCAAACCATACTACGAAGTATATGATACAGCAAGGAAGGCCAGGCTTGGAATATGATAAGCAGTGACGTGATTAATGCAAAGATTGATCTGGTAGACCAGAACATCCGTCTCCTCGAAGAACTGAAAGAAGAGGGATATGAATCATTCTCTAAGAATTTCAGGGATATCCAGGCTGCAAAACATTCATTGCAGGAATCAATTGAAGCATGTCTTGACATAAGCAACCATATCATAGCTGAAAAGGGTTTCCGCAGAGGTGAAGACTACAAAGATATATTCAGCGTCATTGAGAAGGAAGGAATAATCGATGCCGGACTGTCTGCCAGATTGCAGGAAATGGCACAATTCAGAAATCTTTTAGTTCAACAGTACGGCCGGATTGATACGAGAAGGCTTTTCATCATCATGTCCAAAGACCTCAAAGATGTTGAGGAGTTTATAACCCATCTTCGTCACAATGAATTAAAAACGCTATCAAAGGACTACATCAATTTACAAATCTGTTCTACATCTTCTTAATCCCAATCGATTTCAAGTAATTATTCATTCCCAAATATTTGCAATTGAACATCTCCAGAATGTTTTTTTGCGTATTCGTCATAGACGTTAATTTCAGTATCCGGGATTTATCTCCCTTCAAACCCAATTTTCCAATTTCACATTTCCCCAGTATACGGTACATTTTATTGACACTACTCACACCTTCAATCCAATTTTCCCTGAGCTTGTTAGTGATACTTACATCCAGCAGATAACTCAGAATGCATATCGTATAATGTGCGCGGACATGTTCCTTCGTATAAACAAACGTCGGCTGGAACTTAAGAAAAGATTTCACTTCTTTGAATCCTTCTTCCACCCTATTTTTATCCCTGTATGCCTTGATAAGTTCCCTTGGGTCAAAATTATACTCCGCCGGCTCTGTAGTTTCGCAGATGTTCGTAACCAGCATCCAAATACCATCTGTCAGCATTGCCTTTTTAATCGCTTCCGTTTTTCTCTCGTAGACGAGATCGAATGAATGAACCTCAGAACCACTATTCTTAGTCAGAACTATAGACTCAAGGCGATAAGATAAAAACTG
>Ga0255431_1029_pt1 | contig 26543 bp, 15 predicted proteins | sample ANMaggSeSYBR02J5_FD_182633 | JGI IMG/M metagenome (GOLD analysis project Ga0255431, IMG submission 182633) | Sediment cell enrichment communities from methane seep in Santa Monica Basin, California, United Staets - ANME aggregate JGI... | ecosystem: Environmental > Aquatic > Marine > Cold seeps >... | reverse complement strand
GCCACCTTGCGTTTGTGGATATTCTTTTCTATACGCTCTATCAGGCCATTTATTGCCGATTCTTCAATCCCGTAGCGGTTGATCAAATATTCTATAGGTTCATTCATATCCAGCAAGGTCAGGAACACAGTATCGATCTCTTCATATGACATGCCCAGTTCTTCCTCATCGGTCTGTCCCGGCCACAGTCCGGCTGTTGGCGTTTTATCGATAATATGCTGCGGCACATCCAGATATGCGGCCAGTGCCCTTACCTGTGTCTTGTAAAGGTTACCCAGAGGTTCAATATCAACGCCACCGTCACCGTATTTGGTAAAATAACCCAGCAGGAGTTCGGTCCTGTTACCCGTACCCGCCACTATCCTGTTCATGATATTCGCATAATAATACAGGGTACACATACGTATCCTGGCCTTCAGGTTCCCGGCAGATGCCAGGTCTGACTCTGCCAGTTCCGGTATAGCGATAAAGAACGTATTTAATATATCTTCAATCTCTACAACTGAAAACTCAATATTTAATATACCTGCAATCTTTGTTGCATCAAGTACATCCTCAGCAGGTGTCAGGTCCCTCTCAGGCATGATCAGGCCCAGTACATTTTCCCTACCCAGTGCTTTCACTGCCAGGTATGCAGTAACAGTAGAATCAATACCTGAGCTTAGTCCAACTATGCATCCTTTTGTACCTGACTTTTTCACATATGACCTGATAAAATTAGTAATTCTCTTTGTTGTCTCTTCAGGATCAATATCTAACCGGGATGCCATAAAATTAAATAAATAGCAATCAACATATACTTACTGTTATATTTCCTGGTAGTGTCCTATTTTTCATGACCTGATGTTTTTATATGTCTGATTCTTAAAAATCATGGGTTTACCACCTGGACTCTGTGAATTTTTTTTAAAAATTATATCACTTTCAATCCGCTCTCTCTTAAAATATAAATGGGAGCAAATGATTCAGAACACGGATTTCACTGATCACGCGGATGCACACGGATACGATTAACTCGTTTTTCGTGTTTAATCTGAAAGGAGAAAAAAAATGCTTCACGCCGAATTAACAGACAAAATCATCAGTTTCTTTTTCAAAGTCTATGCTACTGATAAAGAAGTCGGGCTATTATTAAATTTTGGTAGAACCCCGGAATTCAAAAGAGTGATATTTATGAATGATAGGAAAGAATGATTTGAATAAGAAATCCCAAATCCGTGCGTATCCGTTGAATCCGTGGCATCTGTGTTCCCTCTTCCTTGATGAATACTATTTCATAAATCAACAAATTCAATTAATATAGAGGTCACGATTTATAGGACACAACCTTTTTCCTCAAGCTTTAAAGACCATACTTTAAGAGCTATGAATAACAACGATAAACAACAATATCCTAATATTCTTACAACGTCACGAACACATTCACTTTTTCCCGATCATCACTTCAGTAGATTTGACGACCGCATAGACCTCATCACCCTTTTTAATATCCAGCTTATCCACGGCTTCCTTTGTTACAAGTGAAGTTACCACGACAGGCTCGATCAATATCCTTACCTTAGAGATCACATCCCCGTCCTCAACATCGATAACCTCCCCAGGCATCTGGTTGCGGGCCGTGATCTTCAGTCCCACCCCTTCCCAGAACGTCTCATCGTCTAAAGTTTCACTGATAATCTTCTTCTGCGATTCGTACTCCTTGATCATCTCCCTTGCATAATCAGTCAAAAACGTACCCTGTTTATTTCCGCCGCGAACACTCGTAACAATCTCCTTCCCCGAATCTTTCTCAATATTCTTCAACATAAGCCATGCATGTTTATATGAGATATTGACCTTTTTACATGCCCTGTTCAACGAACCTTCTTCATCGATGGCATGTAAAAGTGCAGCCTTTCCTTCGCCCATCAATGTTTTTCCATCTTCAGTCAGCCACAGCTTAGTCCTGGGTATCATCGTTTATCACATCATTTATCGCATCTTAAACTACATGAACGGCAGTTGCTTTAAATGACACGGTTACACGCCTGCCCAGCTCAAGTCCCAACTCCAGTGCCGATTGTTTTGTTATCAATGCATGTACCACAAAGCCGCAGTCCACCTTTACTCTCACAAGCGCCCCCATCGGTTCAATTTCGATCACCTCTCCTTCAAACGCATTCCTGGCACTGCTTTTAACAGGCACTACACTAATTGTCACATTTTCAGGTCGCAGGCACGCATGGACTTTTTCACCAACCGCACACCCTGACACTGCCTCAATCTCACAATTGTCCAGGGCAATACTGGTAAGTCCTTCAATGTTAGAAACAATTGTTCCTTTCAGCACATTTTCCACTCCCATAAAATATGCGATCCGGTCATTAAGCGGTCTGTCAAACACCTCGTTTGCTGCTGCAACCTGTACAATTTTGCCATCCATCATAACTGCGATGCGATCAGCCAGTATCTGTGCTTCGGTCTGGTTATGTGTAACATGGATCACCATCAGGTTGGACATGCTGTGTATTTTTTTTAGCAATCGCCGGGTCGTATCCTGGGTTCCAGGGTCTAGAGCACTCAGCGGCTCATCCAGTAGCAGCACATCCGGCTCAATGAGAAGCACACGCGCAAGCGCAACACGCTGCTGTTCACCCCCTGAAAGTGTAAGTGGGTATCTGTGCAGAAGGTGTGAGATGTTCAGGTTCCCTGCCATCTTTTCAACCTTGCCAAGATCCCTGATACCTCTCATGCGCAGTCCGAACTCAATATTCTTCCTGACATCCATGTGTGGGAAAAGGGAATAGTTCTGATATACAAAACCGATATTGCGCTTTTCAGGAGGCAGTACTGTGACGTTTTTTTCATTAATAAATATCTCACCGCAATCAGGTGTGTAAAATCCTGCGATAAGTTCCAGCAGGAGCGTTTTCCCGGCACCAGTGGGACCAAGTATTACGAAATATTCACCATCCTGCACTTCAAGGTCTATTTCCTTAAGCGCAAATTCCTTCCAGTTCCGGTGCAGACCCTCAATCCTTATCATATAAACGCCAGCCTGCGGATATTAGCCTCACCGCTAAGAATATTGTTAGAGTAACCAGTATCAGCAAAACCGCAATCGGTCTTGACGCTGACAGCCCCTCCGATAGATACCTGTCATACACAAGTGTCGGGCCTATCATCGGAAAATATGCTATTATCACGACAGCACCGAACTCACTTATCGCCCGCGCCCAGCACATGATCGAACCTGCCATGATGTGGCGAGCCGCAAGCGGCAGTGTGACAAATAAAAACGCTTTCCACATAGGAGCACCAAGCGAACGGGCTGTGTTCTCAAGTTTGGGGTCTATATTCTGGAACCCCTCACGCACCGAGTTGGTTAAAAAGGGCGCAGATACAAAGAGCATTGCAATGACGATACCGGCAAATGCATCCCTGAACCGGATATACGAATCAAGCGGTGCGCCAAGCAAGCCATTTGCACCAAAGATGGTGAGAAGTGCTATGCCAGCTACCGTATGCGGGACGACTACAGGTATATCCAGTACACTTTCAACAAAACCTTTTGCAAAAAAGTCCTTTCGTGCAAGGATATATGCCGCAGGTATCCCAAGTACCAGGGATATCAAAGTTGCAACAAGTCCGGCATACATGGATAGTGATATGGACTTTATAACAGACTTTTCGCAAGCCGCATTGATGAGTGCCGGCAGGTCAGTAACAACTTGCTTAATCACCATGTTGGCAAGTGTTACAACAACAAATAACAGCAGCACCAATGCCAGGAAAAGAAATAAGAGCATTAGTGGCTCAGGTACTTTTCTGCTTGTAAGCATGCGTCTGGTCTGCTTTTTCCTTGACATTCGATGGTGTTATCAAATTCTAACTGTATTAAATTTAACCCAGCCAGGGAAATTTAACCCCCACTCCCCTGGTAGAGTCGTCTGTTTATAGTAATGCTCTCAGTTCGGCAGGTACATTTTCCGCATCATTCGTTACAGCCGGTACGATAGGAGGCTGTCCATTGTTTATGAATACATTCTGTCCCTCAGTGCTAAGCAGTAGTTTTACGAATTCGATTCCAAGCTCTGGCTGCATTGCATTGTCCGGAATGGTAATTCCGTAGACGATCGGCGTGCCTACGACTATTTTATCGTCTGCGGTCCTGACCCTGACAGTATTATATTCATCAGCATAATCAACTGAGCTCAGGTCTATCTGCGGCGGGAGTTCTACAAACTTGAATCCATGCTGTACTGCAACGCTTCTGTAAATATAGAAATAATCTATCTCTCCGATTTCAAGTGCTGATGAAAGTTCAACCTCCATGCTTCTCATCATTATCTTTTTTGTATTAGGCTCAATATATTCAGAGTTCGGCATTACTGCTGTATATGTTCCATTGTCGAATGTCATCGCTATTGCGGTATTGTCTCCCATGAGGTCGTCAAATATACTCTCATCACCATAGTGAGCTTCCGACAGCTGCGTTACCATCACTGAGCGATATCCGCATGGGTCATCGTTCGGATTGGAAAAACCAAATGTCACATCAGGTCTGCGAAGTATATCATACCAGTTATCCGAATTGACCTCGTTACTGTATTTGCTGTCATCGGTATAGGCTATGACTATCTGGTTCTTCGCAAACGCAAGGTACCAGTTAGTATATTCCGGCATCATCATTGTGGGAATGAGGGTATAATCGGCTGATGCCAGAATATCTGACTGTTTGTTGAGCTCTGTTATCTTTTGAATGCATGCCCTGCTACCTGCCGGTTCGCGCTGCACATCCACATCCGGATGAAGCGTTTCGAACTTCTCTTCCAGTTCTGCCATGGGTACGCTGAGGCTGCCGGCATGGAATATCTTGAGTATTGCTTCTTCGCCGGATCCGGTTGTTTGATTGGCGGTAATGTCGTGTGAGTCCACGTCACTGTCCGGAGTCGTTTCGTTGTCAACGCATCCGGTTACTGAGAATATTGCTACAATCAGTAAGGATATTGTCAGGATTGGTAAGATATGATTTTTTATTATCATTGTTATGTTCAGATAAACATAATGATTGATAAATATTGTCATTTTAATCTCGATCGTTATATCCCGCAGCTCTGCTGCAACTGGGTGTAACGTCACAATGTTTGACTATCAACATCTCATTTCCATTTTTACAAATTTCGGTAGTGTCCATGAATTACTAAGCATGCACTCTGAATGTTAATAATTCTTTCAATGTCCGGATATGGTCTGAGATTCTCTGATACGAGCCTCAGGTAAAACCCATATAACGTCTTTAAAGTCTCAAATTCTCATCCAGCCTCTCAACTTTTTACACTCCCCTACTCCCATGAATCCATGTGTCATCGGTTAAGTGTAATATTGTAATGGAACACGGATTGCACTGATGACACGGATGTGCACGGATAATAAATAAATCTGTGAAAATCCGTCTAATCCGTGTCATCCGTGTTCGATTTAAATTGAATTGTAGAATCGTATGAAATCATTGGTCTTTTGGAAAATAATACATACCGACTCTGTCAAACTCCTTAACCGATGACCAATGGTCATGAATCATGCATAGTCCATCAAGTCCGAAGATGAACATTAAATCAGCGTCAATCCATGTAAATTGTAAAAAAACTGGAAAATGATACAGTGTGTTTTCAATCACCTGTAATGTACCCGAGACTTACCTTTCCTTCCTCTATGGACCGTGATTCAAGTATGAACCTTACATCAAGATGTTGAAGCGCATGAAATACTTTTTTCCAGTCAACAGTCCCCTGTCCGGCAGGCAGATGCTCATCCCTCTTACCATGGTTGTCGTGCAGGTGCACATGTACAACCTTATCAAGACATTTATCAAGGAATTCATCCACCCTTGCGTTGGTATTGGCATGCCCCACATCAAAGGTCAGCCCAAGGTTATCACGATCAACCAACTCGATCATACCAAGCATTTCCTCTGCCTGCCTGCCAAAGATAAAATCCATGTTGACCATATTCTCAACACCAATTGTCACATCATATTCGGATGCAAAATCGCATAACCTCTGCAGACCCTGGATGTTGCGGTCCCAGGCAAGGTCAGGCATCTGCATACCCAAAGGTGAAAGATGTCCCGGATGTACCACTGCCAGGCGTGAAAAAGGTGCCGACAATTCGATTATTTCCGTCATCTGGTGAATAGTTTCGTTCCATATGTTCTCATTCAGGCTTGCAAGGTTAAGGTCTGAGAAAGGAAGGTGGATCGTAAGGGTAAGATCGGTGGTCTCAATAACGTTTGATATTTTTTCCAGGTTATCACCAAGAAGGGTCTGGTTCCCCTCGCAGACGATTTCCCACCCTGAATAACCCATATCTTCAAGTTCAAAGGCATAATCAAACGGGTCATCAACAACTGACCTGCAAGAAAAACTAATCTTACTGGGCTCGATTCCGGGACTCATGTTACCAGCCTTGTTTCATTCGGAAATAAGTGTCCCGTTATGTCGCCCGGCAGCAGCTTCATTGATGTTCTCCGGCTCCCTGCCGTCGATAACAATAGTCTTGATCCCGCACCGCTGGATGATTTTGGCTGCCAGTGGGTCCATGGGTGAGTTGGAACCTGCGCTCATGTCTATTTTCATTACAATATCAACCAGTTCGGAAGGTGTCATTAAGGATATCTTTTTTGCTTTGCTGTCAATGTTAGGATCGGCAGTATATACCCCGTCCACTGAAGTGGCATTGATGAGCATATCAGCCCCCACATATTCAGCCAGTACAGCCGATACCGCATCAGTTGTCTGTCCTGGTATCAGGCCTCCCATTACCACAACCTTGCCGGATAGTGCCGCATTCCTTGCATCCTGGTAGCTGGTGAGGGGTACAGGATAGACAGTGCGCATAAGTGCAGCGATGAGCAATTTTGCATTAATGCGGGTCATGTCAATACCGATAATGTCGCATTCCACTTCATTTGCACCCAGGTCCCTGGCAGCAGTTATATAATCCCTGGCAATCCTGCCCCCACCAACGACAATGTACGTGGTGTGCTCTTTTGCAAGTGCTTTTATACTGCTGGCGTATTTCCTGATCCTTTCAGGGTCAAGATTGCTTGTAAGCACAGACCCGCCGATTGAAACCACTAATATCATTGCAATTACCTGTCCCTTCTTATGTTATATCAGGACTTAAATCCGAATGTTTTATCTCAATCGTTATACCCCACCGCTTTGGTGTGGTTGGGTGTGCCATAGCAACGTTTGACTAAACGTTAATGTAATTTACTTTTTACCTTCTCGTAGAAACCGTCGGTATTTATGCGTACGAACCGGGCTGGTGTAGCTGCCTTTTTGATCCGGATGATATCACTGGAAGAAATTACCTGTGAGAATTGCCCGTCCACCACCACTTCTGCTTCTTTCCCAGGCAGTAACAGTTCCACCTTAATAGTACTCTGGCCTGGTACGGCCCACGGCCTGGAAGAGAGCTTGAACGGTGCCAGGGGAACGACTACTATTGTATCTACCTTTGGGTCAATGATGGGGCCACCTGCGCTCATGGCATATGCAGTGGAACCGGTTGGTGTAGCTATGATCAATCCGTCAGCCCTTAGTTTTTCAAGTTCATGTTCATCAACCCAGATCCTGTAAGCAAGCATCTTTGCAGGGTGGGCTGTAATAATAATCACTTCGTTAGTAGCTGGTGGAAGTTTCATGTCATTGATCCATATGTCCATCCGGAACCTTTCATCCACTTCAAATCCGGAAAGGACCGAATCTATGGTCCGGAGTGCATCATCGTTTTCCACATCTACTAGAAAACCCAGGGTCCCGAAGTTTATAGAAATAACTGGCAGGGGGTCATCCATATGCTGGACTGTTCTTAGCACTGTGCCGTCCCCACCGATAGTTACCACCATCTGCACACCAAGCTGGTGCATCCGGGCTACAGGGACGCCTTCAATGCCCAGTTCACTGGCTGTACCCGGGTCAACATAGATGTCCAGCTTTTCTTTGAAATGTTCAATAATATCTCTTGCTATTTCTACAGCACCGGGCTTATCGCAGCGTGAGACCACTCCTATTTTAGTTATCATTGATTCCCTCTTCAAACCTTTCCGGTTTGAGATATTAAAAGTAGTATAATATGTTACAGTATTATAACCTATTGTTGGGGGTGGTCTTGTGACAAAATTCACTTATCACACACGAAACCAATTAGTTTTTGCCTTTCATAATCCCAATGTATCCAATCATTCGGACATTATGCCAACGAGACAAAGTCGTATTTCAGTGATCTTTTGCGCATCAAGTCCTTTTCTTAAAGGATCTTCAAATCTACACATCACCCCGGAGTTAGCTTTTTCTGAGGGTGGGTACATAGGATACTGTTTTTAGTTTTTTGCAATGTCTTTAGGCACAATGTGGTTTGTGACCGCTAACTATATATAAGAATACACTTGTTTTTTTTTCAAAAAGGCTAAAAGCTTGCGAAGAACCGACTAAAAGCAGGAAAAATAGACCGTGAACTTTTAACTTTAACATTAAAAGTGATAATCATGCCCACTAAAGATATGTGGTTCTCACATAGAGAGAACAAATATGATGTGAAGCAAGGCAAATTTAACTGGACAGATAAAATAGAGATATGGGACTGGGACCACTGCAACATCGGACTTGCAAAATCACTCGAAAACAAATTAATAGTTGTGGTTCGAAGCAAAACCAACAAAAACAGCAAATATATGGGGAATAAACCTGTAGAATTAAGATATATGCTAGGATTCGAACTCAATAAAGTATCAGACCCACGATCCGAAATTTATATCGCATGGGAGAATCGTGAATCCCACGAAAGGGCGGGACCAGAAGAAAGGTGGGTTGTCCAACTCAACGATAATTACTGGATATGGGAGTGGGCAAAGGAAGACATTGACATAGGTTCTTCCAGCATTTCCAGGTTCTACCAGCTAATAAAAGAAGAGATCTCAAATCCTTCAATTTACAGTGACAATAGGTTCGATGTAGAACTAAAAAGTCCTACTGACACAATAATCCCGGTAATCTATCAACCAGCCGTTGATTCACTGGATAATTTTGTACGGGAAGTTCACTGTGCCCAATCTAAAAAGGCAGACGGCTCATTCGAAGTTGAGGTCACAATAATCTTCAACAATGAAGACCTTCGCAAACATGCTTACGGCGGTATTGCAAATACGCTCTACGAGTCATTCCGCAGATTGCGTCATGGTCGGACACTTGATATCGAATCATTTAAGATATTGGTGAGAAAGGATCTCGATAATAACAAATTCATTTTCGAGAAAATCTACAGTGATGATTACCAGCTGGAACATGACTCGATCCATGGTGATAAAACACCACCGTCCCCACCAGAGCACGGAATTAAGTATTACTTCATCGACCACAACCATCCTGTCGTCTTTATAAATACATCTAACCATGCAATGGCAGAGCATGACACAAACCATCAAATCTGGAAGTGGGAGTATGTCCCATGGATGGATAATGCACCTGTAAAGCACGGGACTATGACTCGAAAAGAGATTGAAAAGCAGTTTAAACCAATTATCCACATCTAATCCAGACTATTGCGGGCAGGTTGATCGCCGTTGCCTGGAAGAGGATATCGAAGCAGGACCTATGCCAGCGCCCCGTTTGTATATTCCGGCAAAAAGTGATAGTACCGTGTAGGAATAGACCACAAGAATCACGCTGCTGACCTATACCACATTGCAAGATATGCATCTGGGTGCATTAGTGTAGCCCAGATTTTGAAATAACTATCCGAAACTTTTTTAATCAATCACCGTAATATTATTATAAATACTGGAATATTCAGGTAATACAATGTGGAATTGTCACCCATGCATGCAGGAACTTGGCAGGTATATCAGGGCGCTTCACTGCTCCATCAGGTGGACGATCATTAATCTTATCAGGGACGACAGTAAGAGCAAAAAGCAGATCTACGAATTTTTGACCGGATGCGGTGAGAAACTCACTTTTTCTGGTGTTCCATATAATCGATGGGGAAGGAACTATAACCGTCGGCTCAAAACGGTATGATGCCGTGCCGGGTCACATAATATTTGTTCCGGAGGACAGTATCCGGGGAATAGCGCCGCACACGCGTATGAGCCTGCTCGGGATACAACAACCACATTAAATAGGTTAAGTATGTTACAATGATAGGATCAATGAATGCTATTGAAGTCGATAATCTTACGAAACTCTTCGATGATTTTACTGCGGTAAACCACCTGGATTTCGAAGTGAAGAATGGCGAGATATTTGGCTTTTTAGGACCAAATGGTGCAGGGAAAACAACAACTGTGCGTATGCTCACAGGAATAATCAAGCCAAGTTCCGGTAAGGTCAGTATCATGGGTCTTGATATACGGCAAGATCCGATCAAAGCCAAACAGATAATGGGGGTTGTTCCTGAACTTTCAAACGCATATACCGAACTTACTGCCTGGAATAACTTACAGTTCATGGCAGAATTATATGGTATACCAGGCAAGGATGCCAGACAAAGAGCAGAAGAACTCCTGGGAAAGTTCGATCTTTATGAACGAAAAGATCATAAGGTCAGGACATTTTCCAAAGGAATGAAACAGAAACTCATCATCGCTATGTCCCTCATGAACGATCCGGAAATACTTTTTCTCGATGAGCCAACATCGGGTCTGGATGTTATGAGTGCACGTTTGATCAAGGATATGTTGCTGGAGTTAAATAAAGAAGGGAAAACCATTTTTCTCACCACTCATTACATGGAAGAGGCAAACCAGCTGTGCAATAGAGTTGCAATCATCAACCATGGAAAGATAGCAGCCATAGACGCCCCGGAGAAGCTTAAAATGAGAATTGGTAGGTTAAAATGGGTGGAGGTCAGTTTTGACATGCCTGTAGATGCCTCTGATTTTTCCGACCTGTCAGGAGTCAGCGATGTCCGGATGAGTGGCGATAAACTACGGTTGTATACGAACGAACCCGGCAGGACGATATATCAACTGGTGGATTATTCCCGGTCAAATGATCTAAAGATCGTGATGCTGAACACACTGACACCAACGCTTGAAGATGTTTTCATCAAACTCACAGAGGATATGGAATGATCGATCAGCTAAAACGTGCCTGTGCAATTGCTAAAAAAGATATCAGGATCTATTATATGAAGGGACCCGTGGTAATATTCGGTATTCTCTTCCCCGTATTCCTCTTTCTGGCATTTGTGATAGGAAGAGATCTCACGGTTGGTTTTCTCATCGCCGGACTGCTGAGCATGACGATCTTCTTCACATCAATGTCGATCACTCCCGTTATCGCGCCCACTGAGACACAGACCAGAAACCTGGAGCGACTTGCAGCAGCCCCGGTCTCCATCACAACGATCCTGCTGGGAGATATGCTGGCATCCGTACTGTTCGGGATCGGGATATCTCTTGTACCGATAATTGTTGGAATGGCAATTGGTGTGACAGTCGAACATCCATTCATCCTTGCCGTTGGCATTGTACTGGCTGCATTCTGCTTCTCAGCTATGGGGCTGATATTCTCATCCACACCGACCAGCATGACGTCAACCGTGATGATGATATCCACAATGGTAAAATTTCCACTGGTATTCATAAGCGGAATATTCATCCCGGTCGGGGAACTGCCATCGTGGGGACAGGTGCTGGCATCAGCATCCCCCCTGACCTACATAACTGACCTTTGCAGGTATTCTTTCCAGGGGACTAATTACTATCCGGTCTGGATGGATATCGCAGCCCTTGTAATATTCCTGCTGATCTTCATGACGGTTGCGGTGAAGCTTCACAAGAAGAGTCTGCCAGAACGGTTGTGAATGATGGAACATGTTTAAATCGTCTGGCTTTTTAGTTTCTTAACAAAGTATTGTTCAGTGATATATTCCTGAAATGGTTCTAGTGTCAAGTCAACCATGAAACGTATAGCGACCATCTACCATATATTGTATGTCGTATGCGGATTTAAAAAAATCAGTGCGATATGTTACGCTTGACTTGACACTAGTTCCTGATTTATATACGCTTTTCTTTTATACTCTGGTGGATCTTCTGATCGTAGCGCATTTTTCACAGTGTTTCTCGATAAACCGAGTTTCTTTGCAATTGCTTTTGTTCCCATATTGGGATTTCGTTTCTTTGAGTTCCTTATTGTTATCCAATCTTCCATTGAAATCACCCAAAACCTCCTGCAATAAAACGGGGGGATTTTAGTATATAGGGGGGTCAATTTTCAATGGGAAAAAGGGGTCAATTTTGGGTGGGAATTTTCACGGTGGTAGAGCACGTTGGAAAATCGAAAATGAAACTTTCAATACTCTTAAAAACCAGGGATATCACTTTAAACACAATTTTGGACATGGAAACAAGAACCTATCAGTTGTTTTTGCCATGTTGATGATGCTTGCGTTTCTGGTGGATCAAACGCAGCAACTCGCTTGCCAGCTATTTCAGGCAGTTTGGGGGAAGTTGAGGAATAAAAGAAACCTATGGGAGCAAATGAGGGGTTTATTCTACGCATATAAGTTTGATTCGATGGAAAATATTTTTAAAGCACTGTTCTATGGATTCAAAAGGAAACACTTGGATATTCTTGAATATCCACCTCCACCTTGATGAATAATTTGACAATGTGCATCTGAAAAAACGTGATCTAAGGATGAATTTGATCCAGACCCCCTTCTACTGGTAGGTATAGCCTTTTCAATGATTTCCCCTGTACAATTTAAATATATTAATTCAGTAATTCGTATTTTAAACATTTTATGCTTTCTCTATGCCTGATGTAAGACTAAAAACTCAATAAATAAGATCAAAAAAATACAGTGAGAAACAAAACGGGAATTGCTGTGAGCATATTCATCAGCACACCCAGGCTGCGAAACTCAGCGAAATCCGGCCCGTGCCCAGGTGTCACAATCGCCTTACCAGGATACTTGTTTGGGATGGTAGAGAGCCAGCTGGTGCGAAAATCGTCTGCAAATCTCTATAAAAGTATGAAAATCAGTATGCTGATGTGATATTCCATGGAAAACACTCAAGAGCTATGGCAAAGTTGAAATTATTAATAATAATGATGCTTTCCCGGATGCACTTGTTCAATAACTGTTCTATCAAAAACATCACCTTCATCCAGTTTATTCCCAACATAACCAAGATTACGAAGTACAGGTACGAAACCCATCGTTGAATCAATATATTCCCTGGGAAGACCTGCACAGTACCTGGGAGAGACCCTGTAAGTCTGCAGAATGAAATCACTATCGACCACTTCAACCAACTCAGATACAATCCGGGCGGCACGCTCGGGCTCATCACGTATAAGATTTGAAGCATCCTCATGCAGCCCCAGGAAATCCTTAACCAAACCAGATCGATCCCGCAGCAGTTCATGGCTTACAATAATACCATAACTGGGATTAAAGGGCCAGAGCTTTGAAGGCGGAATCACAACCTTTGCTTCGCATACCCTGGCAGCTACAACCGACAAAGGCGGCGTCCCAATAGCCGCATCCACCTGGCCATTCGCTAGTGCATCGGGAATAAAATCAGCCCACTGAAAATTCCTTACTTCGACAGACCCGTCAAGGTCGTGCTTCTCCAGCAGGTTGCGGATGATCACATCATGGATGGAACCTGACGGGGGACACCCGATTGTACCGCTCCTGAATTGTTCCAGTACCGATGCCGTATCCCCGCCCATATCCTCAAACGTACTACATCCGGGTGGCCCGATCATCACTGTACCTTCCACATGGCCGCCGCCCACGCATATGATGGGCACGCCCCTGTCAATACCGATCATCACAGGGGGCAGCCCGATATACCCAATATCCACCTCGCCCCTGAAAAAAGCATCCACGATAGCCGGACCGCCGCCGAACATGCTCCATTCCACCGTAAGGTCGAGTTTGTTCTCAAGCCACTGTGTACCCATGAGTAAAAAAGATGTATGGTAGAATGTGGACAGGTGTCCTATACGTAATTTTTTATTAGCCATATATTAACGGTTACAATATCCAATATACTTACATAATCTTTGCCAATTACACACATCAAGGAAATCCTCGTTACGCCTGGATTAACTCAAGTATATATTTATAAATCATATACAATAAAAATACTCTATTGTAATTGCAATCTAATGATTTTTGTTTTTGCTGCCAATTATTTGGTAAACACTATTTCCTTCACATCATGCGAAACAATATGACACTGCGCACATTCAGGATAATCTTCATGTATCTTTTCATGGGGTAATCCGTGACAGGACTCACATGTGGGTAAATATCGGTGCTCCGGATGACAGTAAATGCAACCCAGTTCATTATGTTTTGTATTGCTTCCACTTAATATGTCATCAACTTGTTTGTGACAATCCGTACAGTTATCCCGCAGAGTACCCTCAGGGAATTCCATAGTTAAAGGTTCATGTGCAGGATGACATCCCAAACAATCAATATTTGTCATATGCTGAGTATGACAATCCATGCAATCAGGAATCTGCCCATGAACCGGATGACAGTATGCACACTCAAGAGTGCTGTGTATGGAGGTGCTTTGCTCCAGTGTGGAGCTTACTCCCTCATGGCAAAAGGCACAATTACCAGTATCCACACTATCAAGGTAATCAATTTCCTGTGGGAAATGTGCCGGATGGCAGTTCAGGCATTCGGTATATGTCAGCGCTTGGCCGTGCGGTGCATGACAGTTGGTGCATGCCTCGATCTGTCTATGGGTCTGGTGACAGTAACTACATTTCAGATCAGCATGCCTGCCCGGATGATCAGAGAACTCCTCTATTTGCAGGGGATGACAGAGGGAACAGGAGCTTTCCAAGTCAAGACTAAAAGTGATACCCATCGGAGCATGTTCATCATGACATTCTTTGCAATCCCGGAGCTGTGTGCCGTGGATAAGTTCATGGCAATCGGTACATTTTGGCTTTATACCGTGCTGGAAATGACAGAAGATACAACCTTTATCGTGTCCGCCACCTTCCTGTGATATCGAAGTGAACGCCGTGATATGGCATTTTCCACAGGTTTCATCGGTTACATTCAAATAATCAATAATCGGAGCTGCTGCCACCGGAGTGGAAGTGGGTGTTGCTTCTATTGGCATTAGTTCGGATTCCCGGGGTGTAGATAAACACCCTGACCCGATAATAATGAACAGTATAATAGCTACCCCAAACAATGCCTTCTTCTTCATAATCATTGTATTACCCTTACCAGTGAATGCTTTAAATAATTCCTTTCCTATAACGAATTCCTTTCTTGTATGTCTTTAGCTCACCATCTTTCATCTTCACAATGAATTCATCAGTTTGACCGCCATTTATATTCAGGTATAACCTGGTTTTTTCATCATTAAGTTTCAAAGTAAGATTATTTGTATCAGTGGATACTTTTAGGACCTTACCGTTATTGATTTTTTCGATGTTGGCTGTTTTTGCCCAATCAATACCACAATTCTGTTCCAAATGTTCCAGGAGTTTCTCGCTATCATTTCCCGGAATTTCATTTAAGTCAAACAAATATCCACTCTTCCTTAGTAGAAGTATCAATATTCCGGCAATGCCGATGATAATTGCGGCTATTAGTAAGGGGGAGCGCTTGGATTCCGGTTCAGCTCCGGGAACTGGGATATGTATTGAAAACTCGGCTTCATTCACCGGACCCCATGTATTATCACGTTCCATTGCTCGAATATATAAGGTATGTCCACCTGGTCCAAGTCCGGTGGTATCAATGGTAAATTCAACCTCTTCCATCTGTTCGTCGAATGTACCATCCAGGGGCATAAGCTGCGTACCTGTACCTGGCAGACCTTCAACATCGATGAAATATTCTATTGCTTTCACTTTCATGTTCCAGCTGGCCATGGCAGCAGCCTTCACTCTCAACGTCTTCCCGGATGTGACTGCCTCTGAAGACATATTTATCGAGACAATATAGGGTATGTCAGGTTGGAAAACATTGATTACATGCAGTCCCGGATAATCTGCTGCATGACACCGGTTACAATCTTCAAACTGACCGTGGTTCTCGTCACTTATATCCACTGCACCATAGGTTGGTGCCTCCATATCGGTATGGCAATCCTGGCACTGCCTGGGGTACAGGTAATCAGCAGGATGACGCTCGGGGTCAACTCCTGTTCCATGGCAGGCCCAGCAAGCCTTATTGATATCATCGATAGTCTTGTCCTTGCTTGTTGCATTGGCATTGAGCTGGCTATGTCCTCCCAACCGACTCTGTATCGCATCTACTGATGATATCCCGAACCTATGACTCACATCATGACATCGTACACAGTCAGACCCTCCATCCAGACCTTCATTCAATGGTGGCACATGGAAAGTATCAGGATATCCACCTATGGAAAAGGTATCATTAATATGGAGATGACTGGTGTTATATCCTCCCACCTTAACATCATCATCATCATCAACATCTGCTGCCATAAGCCTGTCTGAAAAAACCTTGACATCGGTCAGGCTAACAATGTCGATATCATATCCATGAAATATACTATCTACTTTAGCTGTAAAGATGACAAAATCATTGATCTTATGATTGTCATACGAAAGGTCATACTCAAATTCAATAATTTCTCCTTCCGTGTAGACACTATCTTCGATTACACTGCCGTTTTTGACCAGGGTTATATATGCTTTATTACCACTAATATCCACTTCACTGGCTGTTAACATATAGTTCCCGTCAACATCCAGGGTCTGGTTATAACCTTCTCTAAGCACAAGTTTTCCTGGTGTAAGAGTTACCTTATCTTCGGTGTCCTCATCTGAGAAGTCCAGTAATTTCTCCAGGTAATATATGTTGTCTTCGTCTTCATCCAGTACAAGATATTTTTTCTTGTCAATAGTATGGTTATCCATATGGCAGGCCCAGCAGGCAGGGTCTTTATCTTCTGGATGGATACGTTTCCATGATCTACCTTCTACCTTTACCAGAGCTGTTTGCTCACCCCTGAATACCGCAGTGAAATTCAATTCAAGCACTACTACGTCTGATTCCTTATCACCGTCCGGATCAATGAAATCATCTTCGAATGTGTAGTTATAAATGTCAGATACCACTATTTCCTCAAGTAATGTGTCATTGTGGTATAAATGCAGGAAGGCACTGTCACCATCAACGGCAATATCATTAAATACAAGGAAATACCGGTTGCCAAGATGCCATTTATCGCCGATGAACAAGGTCTCTTCCAGTTCCTCGTCTGAAAGCCTGGATATGTTAGTTGTCGGATCAGGTGCATTGCCCCAGTCTTCTGCATTGTCCTCATCAAGGTGGCAGTAGATACAGCTTGTTGTATTTACCAGGTCGTCTGTGGAACCGTAATGGGATGCCATTGAGGTATTTGTAGAATTATCAGGATTGGGATCATAATTGTACATGACACTGTTTATGTGACATGCCGCACAATTGGCTTTTGTGGATATATTTTCATCAATCGTATCTACATGCATGAAGTGTTCGTAGACCATGGGCTCATTAAATAAGGATTGATTGACATTATGGCAGTCCATATCACTGCAATTTCTGGGATTTTTATTATTTACCCTATCAGGATGACCTTCGGGTTGGGCTGCATCTGATCCGTCACCCTCGCCGTGACATGCCCAGCAGCGCACATTATCCGGACTATATTTTTTATCCATTTCAACGATTGCACCCCTGTTAAGGTCATAGTGTATTGCATCTGATTTGTTCATAGCCTGAACATCAATTTGAAGATCCAGGCGTATTGGCCCGTTTATATCATGGCATTCAACGCAATATTTGCCGCCACCTTCTCCTACTTTATGCACGAATTCAGTGGTGGTTGGGGTAGTGGATAGTTGACTGCCGTGACAGCCTTTGCAACCGGCATCGTAAAAGTTACTAATATTCGAGTGATCATACCAGCCCTGGCCTGTACCGTCCCATGATGTACTATTTCCGGTGTTGTTGACACAAATAGTAGGTGGAGCCTGGGGTCTCAGGATGGTGTTGTATCTGGTTTTACCTTCAATGTGACAACCAGAACACAATTCACTGGTACTATCAGGGGTAAGAGTGACATGACTGTCATTTACATTAATGTTGATTATCGGACCAATAGCAATAGTCTCGTGTTTGGTATCATTGTGGCAGAACAGACAGGCTCCGTTGCTGTCGTCCCAGTAAGAATTCTCATTCCACCTGGTACCATTTGTGGGAGCATCGCTATGGCTGAAGCCGTAATTGTTATCCGGTACTTTTGGTATTGTTGCGTTAATGTTATTATCAACTGCACCTGATGAATGGCAGATATAGCAGTTAACTGCACTGCTGTTGGACGTGCTGTAGGTACCGTTTTTCTGCATGTACTTAACACCGTGGATGTCACGAGCTTCGTACATGTGGCATTCGGTGCAGTTCAATGTGTTGTTGTGCCTGGATTTAGGCGTGGTAAATGACATATAGGTGCTGTAATTGGTCGAGTCATGACAGGAAAGACAGATGCCACTGTCTTCAGTACCATTGATCATCAGGTCGGGTTTGTCGAGACTCGCTTCATGCATCCCGCCGCTGCTGTGACAACTTGTATTGATACAATTAGGTGTGGAATCGTAACGGCTGTGCTCGTCAATGATGCTGTTAGGTAATTCGCGCATATAAGACCTGAACACCGATGATTCGTTCTGGTGACAGTAACTACAATTTACAATCTCGATGCCAAGATCATTTGCCGTTAATGTTCTTAAGTCTGACCGGTTTTTCCCATAGTGGGAAACCAGTGACATATTGCTGTTAGTAGTATCAAATCCAGTCAAAATGCGCATCTCACTCTCATTGTGACAGGCAAGACAGGAGTTAACATTGCCAGTCATGCCCTGGTTAACAACAAGATCGGTACCGTTAAAGAAGTGTTCCTCGACTACTGGAATGAAACCTGATAGGTTGGTAACAACGTTATTTACGTGGCATTCACTGCAGTTGTATGGATAGGCACCATTTTGTATCAATCTGTCAGCATGTGCTTTGGGTCCGGGTGTGCCGGCGTTATCCATGTGACATGCCCAGCATATCTTGTTATCGTTACTAACATTGGGGTATGGATTATTGATGCTACTGTCAGGATAGTTACTAATGTTTGAGTGAATGGCACTGCTGCTATTTACGACACTGACATTGATCAGTGGTGACATTCGATTTACATCATGACAGCTGATACAATCCGCACTGAATGTAGCGTTGGCTGCATTATGGGCAAATTCCTTTGTGGTTGGATTGTCAGATAAGAGACTCCCGTGACAGGCAGCACAGATCATGTCGTCATATGAACTGATGGAATGGTTGAACCATTTAAGACTGGCATCATCATATGCTGTGCTGTTGCCTGTGTTGTTGATAACTATAGTCGGCGGGATAGGATTCCATGCAGTAATATTGTAGTTCTTTGCACCTTGATAGTGGCAGCCGCCACACCACCTGTCATTGTTGTCGATGCTGGTGTTCAATTCCTGGCTTACACCTTCATAGTCCCGGATATTTTCTATCAGACCGAGGGCATTGGTAATATGTTTGGTATCGCCGTGGCAGTAGTAACATGCACCATCTACACTGTTCCAGTAAATTGTTTCGTTCCATCTGCTACCATTCTTTGGAACCTCACTGTGGTTGAAATTATAATTGCTGTTGGTAGGTACTTTTGGTATGATGGTATCGGTAATATTGTTGTTGACTGCATCAGAACAATGGCATGTGGAACAGTTAACAGCATTACTGATAGATGTACTGTACATTCCCGTTGTTGTGAGGTACTTGACACCATGGATATCCCGGGCCTCGGATAGATGACATTCGCTGCAGTTTAATATATCGTTATGCAGGCTCTTGGCTGTAGTAGCAGTAAGGTTGCCCCCGGCATTATCCAGGCTATGACATTTATTACAGACTGCACTATCTTCAACACCGTTTACCATTAGATCAGGTTTAGCGAGAGAAGTGTTATGCATCCACCCACCTACGTGACAGCTTATGTCGGTACAGTTGGGAGTGCTACCCAAATAATTTAAACTATGTTCCGGAATACTGCTGTTCATCTCGTTAAGCATATACAACTTGAATACAGACGATTCATTCTGATGACAGTAGCTGCAATTCACCGTCTCGGTACCATCCCATGCCGTCCATGTTCTAAGATCACTTCTACTTTTACCATAGTGGGAAACCAGTGAAAGTGCACTGTTGGTTACATCATATTCGGTATTCGAACGCATCTCGTTCTCGTTGTGACAGCCGAGACAGGAAGATGTGAAGCTGGTAAAGTTCTGGTTGACGGTAATATCAGTGCCATTATAATAGTGCTCAAATACACCGGGAGCAAGGTTAGTAAGATTGCTATTAAAGTTGGTGATACTGCCTGGTATGTGGCATTCACTGCAGTTGTACGGATAAGCACCATTTTGAATTAATCTGTCGGCATGGTCTTCGAGACCAGGTGTGCTTGCGTTATCCATGTGGCAGGCCCAGCAGATCTTGTTATCATCACTTATATTGTATGGATTGTTTATAGTTGTATTCGCATACGTGGAAATGTTTGAATGGATGCTGTAGGTATGGTTCAGTACACTAACATTGATCAATGGTGCCGGAGCGCCAACATCGTGACAGCTGATACAATCCGGACCGCCACCTATAGCCACTTTATGCACAAACTCGCCTGTAGTAGGGGATGTAGATAATAAACCGCCATGACAACCCTTGCAACCGGTATCATTAAAGTTACTGATTATTGAATGGTTGAACCATCTCAAACCTGTACCATCCCATGATGTGCTGTTGCCAGTGTTGTTGATACAAATAGTCGGTGGTATCTTTGTCCTTTGATCTCCTTTGTAGTTAGTGGCATTGGATATGTGACAGCCAGAACACCAATGACTGCTACTATCTCCGGTAATACTATCATTACGGATATTACTACCCTGAATATCAGTTACCAGACCAATAGCAAGGGTCTCATGTTTGGTATCATTGTGACAGAACTCGCAGGCTTCATTGGCGCTGTTCCAGTAGGCCATTTCGTTCCACCGACTACCATTCGTGGAAGCATCGCTGTGGCTGAATCCGTAATTTTCGTCCGGTACTTTTGGCACGGCCACGGTAATGTTACTATCAACTGCACCTGATGAATGGCAGATGTAGCAGTTAACTGCACTGTTATTGGACAAGCTGTACGTGTTGTCCTGCTGCAGGTACCTGACACCATGAATATCCCGGGCTTCGTACAGGTGGCATTCGGTGCAGTTCAATGTGTTGTTGTGCCTGGATTTAGGCGTGGTAAATGACACATAGGTGCTGTAATTAGTCGAGTCATGACAGGAAAGACAGATGCCACTATCTTCTGCACCGCCCTCCATCAAAGCAGGTTTGGCGAGACTCGCTTCATGCATCCGGCCGCCTACGTGACAATTTGTATTGGTACAATTATTAGCAGGAGATGACGGATATCTGAGACTGTGATTCTGAATACTTGAGTTCAAAACTGGATTTACCATGATGGAAGCATCGTTAAATCCAGAGTTTGCCTGATGGCAGTAACTGCAATTGACACCGCCATTCCAGGTACGAAGATTACGCTTCTTGCCATAGTGAGCGATCAGGTAACTGGCATCGCTTAGATCCTCCGGGTCTGTGCCACCTGGTGTATTATCAAGTATGACATCAAGTTTCATCTCATCCAGGTTATGACAGACCTCACATGAGGTGAGATTATTTGTGCTGTTGCCTGCCGTAAGATTGGATCCGCCGTAGAAGTGCTCCTTTACAAGAACACTATCTGGCATGATACTGGCAGTGGCAGCAATGTTATCGACATGACACTCATCGCAGGTGTAGACGGGGACACCATTGTAATCACCCAATCTGTCAGCATGGGCTTTCTCTTTTGGGTCTATATACTGACTGTCGTTCATGTGGCAGGCCCAACATATCTTGTTTGTATCGTTGACACCATTAACATCAGTGATGCTGTCATAGGTGCTGATGTTCCGGTGTATGGAAAGTGAATCGTTCACTACGCTAAAGTTAATCTTTGGCGAACCTTCGCTAACGTCGTGACAGCTAATACAATCAGGACCGAATATACCTTCGGCTGCATTGTGTGCAAATTCCGCAGTGGTTGGATTGTTAGATAAGAGACCGCCATGACATGCACTACAGGATCTGTCACTGAAGTCTGACAACGAGTGGTTGAACCAGGTGACGTTAACATCGTCGGTGGCATTGAGAAGACCTGTGTTGTTGTAGTAGATCGTAGGCGGGATTTTGGTCCAGTTACCGACTACATGATAGTTATCAGCCACTTGATAGTGACAGCCGGAACACCAGTAACTGCTCCCGTCAATAGTGCCATTTCGGATATTTGAACCCTGGATATATTCTATAGGACCGAGGGCACTGGTATTATGTTTAGTGTCGCCGTGGCAGTAGTCACATGCACCTTCCACACTGTCCCAGTAAGATATTTCGTTCCATCTGCTACCATTATCGGGATCTTCACTGTGATTGAAGTTAATGTTGCTGTTCGTTGGTATAAGCGGCCGGAACATACTGATATTATCTAAGTTGGCACCATCATTATGGCACCTGATACAGTCAACGGCTGCGCTGTTTGATGTGCTGTATGTGTCGTCCTTCTGCAGGTACTTAACACCATGGATATCGCGGGCTTCGTAGAGGTGACATTCGGTGCAGTCTAATGTGCCACTATGTCTCTGTTTTAAGCCTGTTTCAGATGTGTATGTAATATAATTACCCGGACCGTGGCAGTTCAGGCAGACCTGACTGCTGGATACACCATCAGAATAGTTTGTAGTAAGACCTGCGGGTTTTGTAAGATTGTCGTTATGCATCCATCCGCCGTCGTGACAATTGATATTGGTACAATTATTAGCAGGAGATGATGGGTATCTGCTACTGTGATCCGGAATACTTGAGTTTAAGGCGGGGTTGGCCATAATTGAAGAAATCGCAAAAACACTGTTGCTATCCTGATGGCAATAACTGCAGTTGACGCCGCCGTCCCATGTTCTAATATTGTCCACTCCTGTACCTCGCTTCTTACCATAGTGGGCTATCAGGTAACTGGCATTACCCTGGTCCTCCGGGTCTGTGCCACCTAGTGTATTATCGAGTATGACATCAAGTTTCATCTCGCTCAGGTTATGACAGACCTCACAGGAAGTGAGAGCATCAGCACTGTTGCCGGCTTTGAGTTCAGCCCCGTTATAAAAGTGCTCCTTTACAAGAACACGATCTGGCATGATGCCAGTAATATCATCGACATGACACTCATCGCAGGTATAGACGGGGACGTCGTTGAAGTCGCCCAACATGTCTGCATGGGCTTTCTTGTTTGCAGTGTCTATATACTGACTGTTGTCCATGTGACAAGCCCAACATATTTTATTGGTATCATTGGTATCATCAACACTATCGATGGTAGTATAGTTCTGAATATTCTGGTGTACAGAGAGTGAACTGTTCACTATACTGAAGTTGATCTTGGGGGACATTTTATTTAGATCGTGACAGCCGATACAGTCCGGACCCCCCGCCGGTTTTACATCGTGCCCGTGCCCGCGATCAGGCAATGCTAAGGGTATTGTATTTGTGAATGGACGTTCATCGCCTGCATGGCATACATTCAGGCAGTCGGTATTATTTATCGTACTTCCATGTTCTTTGGACTTTCCGCTAGCCCAACGAGAGTTAGCAGCAATGGTATTTGCGTGACATTTTGTGCAGTCCGGATTGGAGTTCCATGTGTGGACACCAAAGCGATCTGTGATGTTTATAATTAGTTTATTGTCTGCAGTATAATCTATGGTGAAACTGACATCGGTGTGGCACACGAGGCAGCCGGTCTGGTTTGTGGGATCATTACCGGTCCAGGTCATATCTCGGTGAACACTGTTGTTCATCATCCAACCAATGTAATTCGTGTTACCAAAACCACGATTACCAGTGCCAAATCTATAATAAGTCACATTGGAATAATCTTTTGGATCTATATGGGTGCTGCCATCATGTCTGCTATTACTTTTATATTGTCCATGACAATCAGAACATCTCGTTTTGTACAATTTGTGTGCGTTTGGCGGAGCCCCTACATCCCTCAAATTATATCCATTAACAAGGTTGTATAGCCCATGACAGATTGCACATAATTCCCCTCCATTGTATTTTTCCTGTATCTCCCGTATGATACTTGTATGGCAATTAATGCATATTTGATTATCAGGTCTTTCTCCGAGATGGTTTGACGATCCATCCCATCCTCCCGATGCGTTTGGATTTGCATGTCGGGCATATGTCACGCGACGACCAGGTAGATCCTCCCCCTCTTCAGTATCTACGACCGTATTCCTCTTATGCGTCATATTCGAACCATACGGCGCGAGATTGATGCTATCGTCCATCATGGCATACCCGCCCAAAGCGTTTTCATATCCATTCTGGATCTCAGCAGCGGTTTTAGTATGACATTCGGTACACAGGGGCGATAATGTAATGCTGCCAGGGGGTGCATTATTATTATGGATCGTTGTTTTAGTATTATACGAAATTGAGTACAGTTTGGTTCCTTGGTAGTTCACAGTGTTATTATTGTGGCAGTGAAGGCAAGTTACGCCCCCGGACTCATGTGATGTACCCATTATAGTACCATGACAGTCCACACATTTTTCGGTCTTATACTTTTCAAGTGAGTTATCATGGATACGCCCCATTGCGTGGCAGTTTGAAATTGTGCAACTTCCTGTACTGCCGTGTGTGTTGCCGTGAACTGTCATGGAGTTATTGGTGACTGAAAAATTAGTAGAGCTAAAAGCAGTATTAATATTATGGCAGTACATACAATAAGCAGAAGTATTGTTCAAAGCAACAAGGTCATCTCTCTTTATGCCGTAATGGGAAGCCAATGATAAGTTAGTGTTATGGTTATCAGATTCTGTATAAGTACGCTTCATCTCAATCTGGTTATGACACACGATGCAAGATTCTGTTTCATTTTCAGTGTCAATTCTCGCCTTAATATCCTCGCCATATTTGAAATGTTCTTTCACCACTGGCGCGTTGGTATCAGTTCCGTCATGGCAATCGTAGCAGTTGTAAGGAGACATGTTGGAACAGTCATAGCCTACCGATGGTTGGCTGCCATCGTTTACGTGGCAACCCCAGCATATACTATTATTGGCACTGCTTGTACTGGAGGCGGCAATAGTATTCATGTTGCTGTTTAAACTTGCATGAATATTATCGGACTGGTTCATGGATGATACGGATACATTAAATGGTGTTGTATTATTTGCAATATCATGACACTCTATGCAGTCAGGCCCACCATCCGCACCTGCTGCGGTGCCTGGAACTAAACAAATTGAAAATAATATAGTTAATATGATAATAATATTATACTTGAGATTGTAACAACACAACAAGTCCATATTTTGTCTGTGTGCTTTTGGGTTCATAATTATCATGATGGTAAACCAATAAATTATATAAAGATATTCATTTTCATCAGTTAGATATATAGTTCTTCGCTTTAAGGTATGAAAAGATATGATAAAGAGATCCTTTTAAAGATATTTCTTAACGATGAAGTATTGAATATTTCAATATCTACGGAACCTTTTACATTTAATATGCTCCTCTTATTAATTATTTCTTTCGTATCGTTGATATTATATTACCCATAGAAAATAGCGGAGAACTTAATTTATTTTATATTTTAGAACTCATGCGTATTTTTTGCAATACTGATCATCCGCATTTGAGTTTCTTCTTTGATACATCTTTTTGTAGTATGATATTTAAGTTTTACTGTGTCGACTCGCTGGATATGAGTGTATAATCTCCAAATTAATCAGATTGCAGCAATAAAGTGATAGAAAAAATCCAGGGAAATAGTTGTCATAGATCCAGCCGAAACGAGTATTTACAGCAACTATTTTCCCGATCTTAAATTTTTCTATGCTCTTCGTCTGCACATACAGTATATTACAGCGATCATACCAAGTGCACCTATTGCTTCAAATCCAGGAATTCCAGGCTTTTCTTCTGTCGGAATGGATGTGCAGTCCCGTTATCTGGAGATACTTCCGTTTCAGTCGGTGTGACTTCCAGACCCCCTTTTCCAGTTACTGCAAATGGAGAAAATCCAGGTGGTTGGGATTCAAAGTAGAGGTAATCCGGATATTCACCTATCATGGTGGTCAAAACCGGATTCCATTTGCCGTCGTAATAACGGTTCAATGTGATAGTAGATATAACGATATTGTTTTCAGATATCCAGGACTTTTCCACTTCAAAGTGTACCGTTGGATTTGCTATATTTTCCGGTCTTGCCCATCCAAGATTGCCTACAAAGATATTCAGGTTCTTGTAAACTATATCCACAGGGGCATGTTCTACTAATGCTGAAGTGTGGTTAAGTATCTCTACTTTTG
>Ga0255431_1028_pt1 | contig 26604 bp, 20 predicted proteins | sample ANMaggSeSYBR02J5_FD_182633 | JGI IMG/M metagenome (GOLD analysis project Ga0255431, IMG submission 182633) | Sediment cell enrichment communities from methane seep in Santa Monica Basin, California, United Staets - ANME aggregate JGI... | ecosystem: Environmental > Aquatic > Marine > Cold seeps >... | reverse complement strand
GGCGGCCTGAAGCTGTGTGCCTACTTGGTGAAGTTAATTCGTCCACGTTCCTAATTATGACATTTTTTCAAAACACTATCCCTGCATATCCTACAAAACTATCGTTCTGCCTTTTATCATAACTTGTCGCATAAACTATAGCATCTGCATGATCAGCGCCAAGCTGTTTTGCGGCGGCAATTGCTGTTGCTGCGGCTCCGGAGCAGCAGGCATTCCGGTATTTTAAGGCTTCGCTTATAACTCTGTCCGGATCCATTTCGAGCATAATATCAATTATTCTTTTATCATTAACATTGCGTACCCAGTCAACCGTTGAATGACCGATTCCTTCAGGCATAAAACCATAGTTCAAACCATAATGTGTAAGGTCGGTTGATCCAATGACTTTTATATGCAGGCCCAGCTTGGTTGAAATATCTGCGGCCGCTCTTCCTATCTCAAGGGATTTCTTTACAGGAGGAACACCTACAGGTACGATTCTAACATCGCCAAACAAATATTTTATAAAAGGAAGCTGGAGTTCTATTGTATTGTCTTCTGTAAAATATTCAGGGGGTTCGACATTGAAGTTGAATCTTTTAACAAGTTCTCCTGCAAGTTCTTCTTCTATTTCAATATTACCAAACGGAGTTTCCCATGCCCCTTCTTTCATGATATAGCAGGGATGTTCAGGCCCCAGATGCATTCCAAAAATTACAAAAACATCGGGCACATCTCCTTTTTTAAGGTAATTTATTACATTGCAGGCAATACTGCCTGAAAAATACCATCCGGCATGGGGCACGATTCCTCCTGTTAACTTGTTTTTTGATGAAGGGCTGACGGTGGTAACATCATTAAGAAAATTATTTATTTCTCTCTCGCATTCTGAAGCGCCGGCCGGATACCAGCTTCCCGCAAGCATAGCTTTTCTGACTTCCATATATTTCTCCCCCCTTTTTTTATAATATTAGTGTCTAAACGAAAACCTTGATTTCTTGCAGGTTGGGCTGAGTCCCTCAATTTTGTTGGGTTTCGTACCTCAACCCAACCTACAAAAAGCAATCACCGGAAAGAACTTAATTTATCAGAGTAAGGAACGTGGATATATTTTTTGACGGCTATATTGTCAAGAAATCAGGCTGCAACATGCTGTCCTCAGTGAACAGCAAAAACATAATTTCTATTTTCTACACCGGCCGATTATAAATAATATAAAAAAAATAAAACACGATAATATTACAATGGTTGCGCCTGATGCAATGTCTGCATAATATGAAAAAAATAGTCCTCCTACTGTGGATATCAAAGCAACTGCTATGGCAATTGCAATCATTGGAATATAGCGATCAGTTATTTGTGAAGCTGCTGCTCCCGGTATTACAAGAAGAGCTGAGACAAGAATTATACCTATAATTTTTATGCTGATTACAACCGAGACCCCAAGTATTGTAAAAAAAAAATGATCAAGAAAAGCTACCGGCATTCCGCTAACGAGCGCAACCTCTCTGTCAAATGAAACAAACAGCAATTCCTTGAAAACCAAAAAAATAGATATAAGAACAAGACCTCCCAATAATGCAATAATTATTAAATCCTCACCGGTAATTGCGAGTATGTTACCGAAAAGATATCCAAAAAGATCTACATTGTATTGATCTGACATACCAATAAAAATAATTCCGAGCGCCATAGCAAAAGCAAAAAAAATTCCTATAGCTGTGTCGGAATTTAATTTTCCATGCCTGCCTGTGTAGCCGATTGCATTAGAGACAGCTATTGCAAATGCAATGGCTGTAAGGGTAGGAGAAATACCGAGAAGAACTCCGAGGGCAATACCACCGAATGCTGAATGCGCCACACCAACTCCCACAAATGATAAACGGCGGAGTACAACAAAAAATGACACTACGGCAAGAACCGGGCTCAACATTATTCCGGCCATAAAGGCATTTCGCATAAATTCAAAGCTAAAAATTTCAATCATTATGTTCATGCTTTTTTAAACATGTTGCGCATCTGGAATCGTGAACCATAATATTCAGGTTTTTTCCATAAACCTTTTGCATTATTTCAGGTTCAAAACAGGAATCCGGTTCACCATGATAGTGAATCTGCAAATTCAAACATGCGATGCGATCCGCATGGGCAGTAATAACTCCTATATCATGTGAAACCATTATTACTGATATGTTCATTTCATCTCTGAATTTGGCCAGCAATTCATAAAAATCCTCCTGGGCAACACTGTCAACACCTGTTGAAGGCTCGTCCAGTACCAATAGCTTAGGCTTTGATGCCAATGCACGGGCAATGTGAACTCTCTGCTGCTGGCCTCCGGACAGAATTCCAAAAGACTTCTCTGCATATTCCGCCATGTTTATCCTGTCCAGCATCTCCATTGCAACTTTCCTGCTTTTGTTCCCGGGTCGTTTTAAAAAACCAACCCTGCTATATAAGCCCATCAGAACTACATCTAAGGCAGTAACAGGAAAAGATCTGTCAGCTTTGGAAATCTGGGGCAGATATCCAACTTCAAGCCTGGTGTGTTTATCCGGCCTATGTCCAAATAATTTCACTACACCTTTTTGAGGACGAACAAGCCCCATAATAACTTTAAGCAGGGTTGATTTTCCACCACCATTGGGACCTACTATGCCAAGAATCTCACCTTGATAGCACTTCAGGCATATAGACTTCAGCACCCATTTGTTGTAATAACTGACCCATACATCTTGAAGTTCCGCATAAACGGCCTTTTTATTTCCAATATCTGTTTCATGCTCTTTCAAAGCATTGCCTCTTGGAAAATCTTAAGGTTATATTGCATAAGGTCAAAATAGCTGTTGCGGCCTTTTATATCCGGGCCGCCCATTGGGTCAAGAAAAAGCACTTTAACATCTGCCTCTCTGGCAATTACTTCTGCAACCTTTGGATTCAACTGGGGTTCAGCAAACACAGCCCGAATATCATGCTTTATTATAAGAGAAACGATTTTCTTTATACTTCTCGGCGTAGGGTTTCTTCCGGGAGCCGCTTCAATCACACCAACAGATTCAAGTTTATATTGTCTTGCAAAGTAATCCCATGCAGGATGAAAGCAAACATATTTTCTAATTTTAAATTTATCAACCATCGAAGCTATCAAAATATGGAGTTCATCCAATTTATCCAAATACGCTAATCCGCGCTTTTCATAGTAGTTCATATGTTTGTTATCAATCTTACAAAGTACTGAAATAATTTTATTAACCATCAATTTCGCTATGTTCGGATCAAGCCATATATGAGGATTGGCAAAGCCCGACTCTGTTTCTAAAATATCTTCGTCACCATGATGGTGGTCAAAGTCATGATGATGATGTTTTGATAACTTTATCAGAGAAATCCCTTCGGATAATTTCACAGTATGTAGCCGGTTTTTTGATAATCTGACAAATTTTCCTGCCCATAATTCAAGACCCGCACCAATCATAAAAAAAACACGTGCTTCGGAAATCTTTTTTAACAAACTTGGCCTTGGTTCATATGTGTGAGGGCTGGCACCGGAAGGAATAACGGTAGTCACATCAACATACATGCCCCCAACCTGTTTTACCATATCTGCAACAGGAAAAATGCTGGCAATTACCGGAATTTTTTCCCCAAAGCAGTTAGGAGCTTGCAACTGAATAGCGGAAAAAACCAGGATAAACAAAGCAAAGATACGCAATATTTTTATTTTCATAAAAAGCCCCTCCATGCTACTTAGGAACGTGGACGAAATAACTTCCGCAAATCTGTGTGCCTACTTGCGGAAGTTAATTCGTCCACGTTCCTTAGCGACAATTTGGCTGTAAGCTACTTGTAAGTTGGTAGCCCGGTTCAATGAAACTTTAAACACTCAAATATTTTTCCAACTCTCTAGGGGTAACATGTATTCTATGGTCTTCCCAGTCATCTATCTTTAAAGACAGATAATTATGATAAATCCGTTCGCCAAGCAGGTTGTTTAAAAACTTGCTTTCTTCGGCCTCAAGAAGAGCTTCAAACAAGCTTTTGGGTAGAAATCTTTTATCAGATATGCGCTTATGAAAATATTTTTTATATGTGCTCCCGACATCCGGCTGGCCGCACTTCAGACCTTCTTCTATGCCCTTAATTCCCATTGCAATAAATGTCGCAAATTGAAGATACACATTACCTGCAGGATCAGGGCTTCTCAGCTCAATTCTTGTATTTTCCGGTTTGCTGGCATAGGGCACCCTGATCATTGAGCTTCTATTTCTAAAACCCCAGCCTATGATAATCGGAGCTTCTATTTCCATTACATATGCCTTGTATGAATTGAAATTTGAGGCCATGATAATTGATGTTTCCCTTGCATATTTTAAAATGCCGGCGATAAAATGTTTGGCAATAGCACTGAGATTATGCCCCGCTCCCTCTTCATAAAACAAGTTTTTTCCATCCTGATTTTGCATAGAAAGGTGAATGTGCAAGGCATTTCTATTATATCCGTCAAAGGGCTTAGGCATGAACGTTGCGTAATAATCAGACTCTGCAGCAACTTTCTGTGTAACATAATTAAAAAGCACTGTTCTATCAGCTCCTCTCAAGGGATCTATTGCCTCCAGATTGATTTCATGCTGGGAAGGTGTTACTTCGTGGTGGGCTTTTTCAAAGTTTATTCCGCACTTTTTAAGTATTTTGATAATGCCGTTTCTTACGAGTTCACCCTTGTCGTGGGGTGTAGATTGAAAATAACCGGCTTTATCGGAATGTCTCTTTTCACTAAATTCGTTGCCAGTAAGCAAAAAGAACTCATGCTCAGGCCCAACAATAAATCTGTATCCATGTTCCGACCGTGCTTTACTTACAACTTTTTCCAGCACAGCTCTGGGATCAGCCTTGGCGCGCATTCCCCATTCATTATAAATATGACCAATAAAAAAACCGAGCGTTTCATTAGAAAATTTTAGAACACGAAAACTCTCCGGATCGGGCAACAGAAGCCGGTCGCTATTTTCTACTGTAGCGTATCCGGCTATAGAGCTTCCATCAAAACCGATTCCTTTTTGAATCAGCATCTTGATATTTTTCGGATTTACCGGCAGGCTCATAATCCTGCCGGTAAGATCGGTAAAGAAAATCTTTGTAGATTCCATATCCTTTAATTTTTCTTGAATCTTTTTAAGATTGGTCATAATTTTATACCCTTGATGCTCAGGTTTATTCTCATCTGCCACATTCTCATCCATCTCTGTTACCAATTTGTCCCCCATTTTTTTATTAGGCTCATTGATTTTATCAAACAGGATCACCTGGGCGAAATAACTTATCCGTTCCTTAGAGCCTGTTTGCCATATGGCCATCTTATATATCATAGTTTTAATATATTGAAAGCATTGATTTTATACTGTCCTATACAACAAGGTTATTGCAAGCTTTTCCCAGCTAATTAACCGCGGTGATACCTATAATTATTATGAGTGTAACCAAAATAGAACATTGGTAATTGGAAAAAACTAATCATGAATTTTGTCTCATTTTTAAATTAGAGACACAATTGTATCATAAGACATTTTACATATCTTTACATTTATAATGTGTATCTCAATATCTTATTTTAATTCAAGATGTTATTTCATCATTGGAGTTTTTGCTCTCAATGGCACATAGCTTGCAATTACTTGTAGTTAAAATGTGTTAAATAACAATTCAATCAGATATTTTATTATTTGCCAACTTCGGACCAAAGGAGGTACAGTATGATGAAATTAGAAGACATCAGAAACAATCTTGACCTAATAAATGACATAGACTGGGAAATGACACCGGAAATGGCGGTAACGCTTTATCTGGAATGGGGTAATAATCCGGCCTTGGGTAACAACATAATAAGATCAAAGAGAGATTTTTCTACTTATTTTGTAATAAATACATGGCATGAGCCGTTAATCTATCTTATCCGTCGTAACAGTGAAGACGGTGTTGAACTTGCTGCGTTAAAGATGCCCAAAGAAATAGAAACCCGGTTCCTGGAGTCAATCGGTCATAATAAAGGCGTTTATTCTATTGAGGGTGAAGTTAAAAACTGGCTTAAAGCTGAGCTCTATAATGCTTGAGATTTAAGCATTTCAGGATGTTCGCTTAAAAATCTGTATAAGGTGGCTCTTCCCACTCCGAGAAGCTTGGCAGCCTTTGATTTGTTCCATCCTGTTTTTTCAAGGGCGGATTTTATTGTATCAAAGTCAAGCTTTCTGGAAGGGCCGCGTTTCAATACCGGTTTTTTATTTTCTCTCAGCTCAACAGGAAGTTCATCTGAATTAATTAAGTTGCCACTGCATTTTACAATGGCAAACTGAATAGCATTTTGAAGCTCACGCACATTTCCCGGCCAGGCATAATCCATTATTAAGGACATAGCGTCTTTAGATATTATAGGAGGTTTTAGCTTATAATCTTCCTCAGCCTGTTTAAGAAAGTGGTCGACGAGAAGTGGTATATCATTTTTTCGTTCACGGAGAGGGGGAATAGATATCGGTATTACATTTAAACGGTAATAAAGATCTTCGCGAAAATTTTTATTCCTTACTTCTTTTTTAAGGTCTTTGTTTGTTGCGCTGATAACGCGAATATTTACAGAGATTGTTTTTTCTCCGCCAACCTTTTCAAATGTACCTTCCTGCAGAAATCTCAGAAGCTTGACCTGTACATTTTTTGAAAGTTCCGTAACCTCATCCAGAAATATTGTACCCTTGTTGGCCAGCTCAAAGCGTCCCTTTTTATCACGTATGGCATCTGAAAATGCTCCTTTAACATGCCCGAAAAGTTCACTTTCTATGAGGCTTTCCGGCAATGCTCCGCAATTTATAGCGATGAACGGAGCACCACTTTTTTGGCCTTCATTGTGAATAGCTACAGCAACCAGTTCTTTGCCTGTGCCTGTTTCTCCGGAAATATGTACCGGATAATTATAGTAAGCTACATCTCTAATTTGTTGAAAAAGCTGGAGCATTTTTGTGTCTTTACCTATGATATTTGCAAAGCTGTTTAGCTTTCCGGCTCTTATTTTCAGGCTCAAAACATCTGTCACATCTCTCAGGAAAGCAATAACCCCAAAAAGTTTTCCATTTTCGTCATCCATCCTGTTAAATGACATGTTAATGTTCTTAATTTCGCCATTTTTGTTTAAACTGTTAATCGTATATTCATAGTTATCCATAATTTCAGGGTTGTTTTTACTGAAAGAACAGCGTTCGCCGCAAAAGGGGACACCAAATACTTCGTGACAGTCCCTTCCCAGAACATCTTTTCTGCTGAAACCTGTAATTCTTTCAGCTTCATGGTTGAAAAAAAATATACGCCTTTTTATATCATGAGCTATAATTCCATCCTTAAGATTATCAAGAACCCGCTCCAGGTTTTCCTTTATAGTAATAATTTTTTCAATCTTTGATTCAGTCATAATTGTTTACAAAAATGGTTTGCATTACACATAATGGCATAGTAAATTTTTAATTTTTGGGTGTAAATTTAGATTTCCGCTTTAAATTCTATTTTTTCGTTATCAAATGTTGACTCAATCACCTCATCTCTGACATTAACTCGGAGAAAAAAACTCTTTTTTTCGTAAATATTGAACTAATTTTGTTCTCTCCGGCTTAAGGGCTCGCACAAAAATAACTTCACATTTTAAGCGCCGGTACATCCCGCCTGACTGCGTTGCGAAAGCTCGGAATATCTTGATATTCCTACGCTTTTGCGCCTTGTCAGACGGACGCCTCAACACTTAAAATTGCGAACTTATTTTTGTGCTAACCCTAAGAATAGCCATCAAATCAAATGGGTCTACCCAAATAATATTTTTTTTTTGTTACTTTCCTTCCTTTATCAATTTCTTTTGCTTTCTCTTTGGCTGAAGCAAAAAAATCGGATATTGACCCTGCTTTCAGTTCAACATTCATTTTATGAACTCTTTAATTTCTTTTTCAAGGTGCGCCAGCGACGATAACGTGCAGGTACTGGTTGGATGCTCCTTCTTACCCGATAATCGTCAGGACTGCCCACGGTATTGCGTTGAAAACAAAAACGATAATTTTGTACATACCGATGAACGAGTAGAGCACCACATTGAACGTTTCCCGCGGCATGGGAAACCACTTGCCGTGTATCCTGTACACAAAATCACCGGCGAACGCCAAGATCAGAAACGAAAAGACCAATAAACCCATATTCAAGATCGTGCACCACATGAAAAAGCTCGTCAGCATCTGAATATCCATAATGTTTCTCCTTTATCTCTTTGCTGCCCAACGTTTAAATCAGCGGCACGGTTTTTTGTGTCCGCTGAATTTATTTGTAGTGCCGGGCACGGCACACGTCTTAAGGGTGAGCCTATAATTTCCGATTATGGAAGTCAAGGCAAGTCCCAAGCCCAGATGGAGGCGAAGGGCATAGTGTTATCACAACAATTGTTCCTAAATTGTTACGTTTTCTGTAATTTTAAGAAAATTTCTGAGAATCCTTTTTCCGACTGATGTCATGATGGATTCAGGATGAAACTGGATTCCTTCTGTTGGATGTTCTTGATGTCTGATACCCATAATTTCTCCGTCATCGGATTCAGCGCTTATCTTTAGACAATCGGGCAGATTTTCCCTTGATACGGATAAAGAGTGATAACGCATAGCGGTAAAAGGTTTGCGTATATTCCGATACAAAGTCTTTCCGTCAGCCTTTATCAGGGAGGTTTTTCCATGCATTAAACATTTGGCTGAAATTACTTTTCCACCAAAAGCAACAGCAATGGTCTGGTGCCCTAAGCACACACCAAGGATTGGAACCGGGCCGGAGAAATGTTTAACAACTGAAAGCGATATTCCTGCTGTTTCAGGCCTGCCCGGTCCTGGTGATATAACAATTCCTGATGGTTTCATAGCAATAATATCAGAAATAGAAACCACATCATTTCGGAATACTTTGACCGGAGTGCCAAGCTGTTCAATATATTGCACCAGGTTGTATGTAAATGAATCATAGTTATCAATCATTACGATCATATGTGCTTTCCTCCTATGAGATGCTTTTCTGTAATAGTTGCAATGCCTTTTGTATTGCCATTGCTTTATTGACAGTTTCAACTCGTTCCCGTTCGGGATCGGAGTCAGCAACTATTCCTGCACCTGCTCGTACAATCAGCCGTCCGTTTTCAATGCAGGCGGTTCTTATTGTAATAGCCAGATCCATATTGCCGTTAAAAGAAATATATCCAACTGCGCCTCCGTAAGGCCCCCTGGGCTCCTGTTCCAGTTCTGCGATGATTTCCATTGCTCTTACTTTAGGAGCTCCTGATAAGGTTCCGGCAGGGAATGAAGCTGATAGAAGATCCCATGCGTCGCAATCAGAACGCAGGTCACAGCATATGTTGGATACAAGGTGCATTACATGAGAATATCTTTCGACAATCATAAGATCCGTCACCTGAACCGTACCAACTTCTGCAATCCGTCCAAGGTCATTGCGTCCTAAATCTACCAGCATAAGATGTTCGGCTCTTTCTTTTTCATCTTGGAGAAGCTCATTTGCAAGTAGCCTGTCTTCCTGTTCGGTTTTTCCTCTGGGCATTGTTCCGGCAATAGGGCGAAGGGTGGCGACTCTGTTTTCCAGCCTTACCATTGTTTCCGGTGAAGAACCGACAAGCGCCATATCATCAAGATGCATGAAAAAAAGATATGGAGAAGGATTGATATATCGTTGGGCGCGATACAGTTCCAGGAGATCAGGAGGAGTTTCGCAGATAAAGGGCTGAGATATTACAGTTTGAATAACCTCTCCTTCATAAATATATTTTTTTACTTTTTTTACTTTTGATCGAAAAGTATCAGCTTCCATTTGAGCAGTCAGATTGTATTCTGCCTGACTTTTTTGAATATTTTTTTCCGGCTGATTGCTATCCATTGATTCAAGCATAGCCTGTATTCGAGCAACAGCTTTGTCATAAGTTTGACCCGGGTCCTGATTTTCATCAGGGAATGCGATGACTATGCCGAAGAACGTATTGCAGATATTGTCAAAGATAATGAGTTCATCCGGCACAATGAAATGTGCAAGCGGTTTATTATCCGGCAGTAAATTGGGAATAGCCTCAAAAAAGGAAACCATTTCATAGGTTAAATATCCTGCCATTCCTCCCCAGAACCTGGGAAGTTCGGGAATATCCGCTGGTTTGTATCTGCTCATAAAATCTCTAAGGATCTCCAGCGGTTTTCCATTATGAGGGATCTTAGTTAAGGTGCCGTTGCCTTGAATTTCCACTTCTTTTTTAAATACTCTTAAATGAAAACGGGCTGAGGTGCCAAGAAAGCTGTACCTTCCCCATCTTTCACCTCCTTCTACACTTTCAAAGAGAAATATAGGTCCTTTTTTATCTTTATAAATTTTCTTAAAAAGTGAAACAGGGGTTTCAGTATCTGCCAAAATTTCAACACAAACAGGAATTACGTTATTATGCCCTGCCAATCGGATAAATTTATCTTTGTCTGGAAATCGTTTTATAAGCATAAATGCTCCTTTATCTTTATTTTTAATAAAAAAGGCCATGGAAAAATCCACGGCCTTTTGAAAATAAAAAACCGTGGATTTTGGGGTCTGCCCACGGTCATTAAAGCTTATAATTAAGCTAATAGAGTTCCGATGACACCTCCACAAATTCGAGCCACCACCGCCAGCATTTAAACTTTATATTATTTGTAGTATTTATTATTATTTTCAGCATAATTGATTTATGTCTTGCATATAACTTATTAAATAGCTTATTTAGGTGCTTTTGGGGGTGTTTGTCAAGATGTTTTTACATCTTACCCATATAAACCCTTAGGTGCTGGATAGCTAAACATGACTGACTTTGTTGATAAAAGAACGTACACATTTTTCATGCCAGGCGAAGAACACATTTTCTTAAACCATTTCCATCCCATTACAATTGCTATCCTGCTGCTCATAATTTCATTTCAGGTAGTTACCTCTGAGACGACTATGCAGAATGCCATTGTGACCGGGCTCATTTTTATCTCGCCGCTTTATTTCATTTACTTTGTATTTGGAAAACGATTTGCTGACTCAGTGACTCTTGATTTCGATGCGCGTAGAGTTCGATTTTCTTTCTCCGACGAAAGAGGCTCGTTTGAAAAGGATTTTCAGGATATCGAAAAGATCAATTTTCGATTTTATCTTACGTTTGTGATGGCCGATGCCCGAATTATGGTTAAACGGCCTCGGAACAAAAACCAAGTGTATCTGCTGCTTAAAAAGGTATCCGTGGTTGACGTTGGTATGTTTAGTGGAATATAGCGGATGAAAAATGCTGACTCGACGGCCCCGTAAGCCTGGAAGGCAGGCATGTGATTCGTAAGTTCTATTGCAAATAAATTCTTGGCACACGGTCCATTATTGTTGAAACTATTTCATAATTGATTGTATTTATTTTTGAGGCAATTTCATCCACAGTTATCGAAAAATTGCCCTGCTTGCCAAAAATAACTACTTCTTTCTCCATTACAACTTCCGGGATTTCACCAACATCAAGCATGGTCAAGTCCATGCAGACGCGGCCCAAGATTGGTGCCTTTTGACCGCATACAAGCATGCAGCCATTTGAGGACAGCAGCCTGTTAAGTCCGTCTGCGTAACCGATGGATACTGTAGCAATGGTTGTAGGCTTTTCAGTTTCATAGGTTATTCCATAACTTACTTTGAAGCCAGCCGGAACTTTTTTGAGATGAATTATCTTTGTTTTTAGTTCCATTGCCAGTTTTAGCTTAATGATGCTTCTGTCCACTTCCTCTGAGGTATAAAGTCCATAAATTGAAATTCCGGCACGAACCATATCAAGATGAGTTTCCGGCATATTTATAATAGCTGCACTGTTTGCGGCATGAGTTACAGGTATTTCCAGGCCTGCGATACGCAGCCGATTAAGAAGGTCCATAAAGATTTCAAACTGCTTGTCAGCATAAGACCGGTTCGATTCATCGGCTGTTGCAAAGTGGGTGTAAATACCTTCCAGCTCAAGCATAGGTAAACGAGAGATTGATAAAATCTCACTTACAGAATTGTCTTTAATTTTCCCCAAAAGCCCAAGTCTTCCCATCCCGGTATCCACTTTTATGTGTACTTTAATTTTTTTGCCATATTTTGCAGCGGCCTTAGAAAGCTTTCCGGATATTTCGTAAGAATAAACAGTTTGTGTGAGGTTGAACTCAATAAGTTTTTTTACATGCATTGGAGAAGTATATCCAAAAATCAAAACAGGCGCATCAAAGCCGGCTTTTCTGAGCTGAATACCTTCTTCAATATTCGCAACACCAAAAGCCTCTGCACCGTTTTCAAGCGACTCCCGGGCAACTTCAATTATGCCGTGTCCGTAAGCATTTGCCTTTACAACAGCCATAAAGCATGCCTTCGGGTTTGTGATGCGTCGTAATTCACGAATATTGTGGGCTATGGCTTTCAGATTAACTTCTGCCCAAGCATGTGGAGAGTCCAAAAAAATACCTCATACAGGGTTCAGGCTTTAGGGTTTAGGGAATGCTGCCATTTTATATATTTCTTAAAACATCAATGCACGAGAGGACAATCTTTAAGAAACTTTGGCTTATCAATTAGCACGCCGAAGGCGTACCACCAATTCTCAATTTTCAATTCTCAATTTTAATCCTAACCCATTAAAATTATAGCATAATGATTCATTAGGGAAACTTTTATTATATTAACACTACACAGAGCTTTGAAGCATTTCATGTGCATAATCAAGGGTTGTCTGTGTAATTTTCATGCCACCCAGCATCCGGGCTATTTCTTTTATGCGATCTTTTTCGTTAAGCGGACAGATTGAGGTAATAGTCCTGCCATTGGAAACATTTTTCGTTATCCTGAAATGACTGTTACCAAATTTTGCAATTTGCGGCAGATGTGTGATGCAGATTATCTGATGATAGCGAGCAAGGTTAGATAGCTTTTTGCCAACGGCTTCGGCTACACTTCCTCCGATTCCGGCATCCACCTCGTCAAAAACCAGGGTTTCTACTGATCCTTTTTCGGCCAGTATAGCCTTTAAAGCAAGAACGATTCTTGAGAGTTCACCTCCGGAGGCTATGCCTGCCATGGGCTTAAGGTCTTCTCCTACATTAGGAGCGATCAAAAACTTTGCCTGGTCAATTCCTGTTTCATTTATAATATTTCCTTTGACAACAAGGTGGGGATCTGAGTCGTCGCTTGCCGGTATTGATTGTAAAGATATCATAAATTCGGTTCCGGACATCCTGAGTGAGGCAAGCTCATTTTCAACTTTTTTTGCAAGTAATTTTGCGGTTTGCGATCTTTTAGATGAAAGTTCTAAAGCTGACACGGATAATTTTCCATGCAATTTTGCAAGCTTTGTTTCAATATCCTTTATTTGGTCAGAAATGTTTTCAACCCGGAAAAGTTCGTGATCTATGGTTTTAAAATGTGAGATTATCGCTTCAAGTGTTCCGCCGTATTTACGCTTCAATCTTGTGAGTATATCCAGACGCAATTCAACCTCTTCGAGGCGTTTATCATCCAAAGGGATAATTTTCAGGTAAGTTCTAAGCTCCTCAGCTATATCCTCTATGCGAAATGTCGCTTCACTCAGTTCTTTTGCCTTTGATGTCAGTTCGGGATCTATTGCAGTTGCTTTGTCAAGATTCTTTTTTACTTCAACAAGCCTTTCAACTACAGCCCCGTTTGCGCTGTAAAGTTCTTCAATGCTGCTGTAAACTGTACTGTAAAGCTCTTTTCCATTTTTCAATCTTATACGTTCCTGTTCAAGAGCAGCATCTTCTCCTGGCCTTATAGAAGCATCTGAAATTTCTTTTTTTTGAAATTCCAGCAAATTAATATGTTCCGTCTGCCTGTCTCGCATATTATTAAGTTTACGAAGCTTCTGAATCAATGGAACCATTTCATAAAAAAGCCTGTAGATTTTATTTCGTATCAGGGTCAGACCACCGAATTGATCAATAATTGTAAGTTGAAGATCTTCTTTTAGAAGACCCTGATGAGCATGCTGCCCGGATATGCTGGCCAGATTTTCAGTTACCTGGTTCAGCATTTGTATAGTTGCAAGATGTCCATTTATGTAAATTCTGTGTCGGTCTCTGCGGGAAATAATTCTTCTTATCAATAATTCTTCAGATGCCTTGCCACCTTGCTCTTCAAGGATTTTGCAAGCTCCGCTTTCCGGAGTTATTTTAAATAATGCTTCAAGTTCAGCGGTTTCATCACCGGTTCTAATGAGCTTTGTTGACGCCCTGCTGCCCAGCAAAAGATTAACGGCATTTATAATAATGGATTTGCCTGCTCCGGTTTCACCGCTTAATATGGTTAGACCGTCGGAAAAGCATATATGAAGGCTTTCAATTATTGTAAAATTTTTAATGGAAAGTTCTTTAAGCATACAAATACATTCGAAAAAATTATGAAGTAAATTGAGTTGTGATATAATTTTAATGGGTTAGGATCAGAATTGAAAACTGACTATTGAAAATTGTCTGTCGACCGGGTGTTCTGATTTGTTATGTTTTAAGTCAATTTCCTGATTATATGTTTAGCAAGATATTCTTTGATTTCACGGTGCCGTGGAACAGGTTGAGATAATTTTGTAATTGGATTGTGGTACCAATCATGTTTTCCACCGTGACGAATCAGAATACAACCCATTTTCTCCAGCTTTGATATTAAATCTCGCTTTTTCATGCGACAGCTAACTCAGCAACATGCCTTACAGAAGGAATAGCGTCGCTAATAAGTTCTTGGTAAATATCTTTAAGATTCTCCAGAAGTTCTTCCATGTTTTCTCCTTGAGTCATATAGTCAGGATATTCTTCAAGATACCCGAGCCACATTTCACCATCTTGCCAATACGTATATTTTAGTAGCATCATAAACTTATCCTTAAGATTTAGTTGGTTATAATTGAGTTCCTGAGACATAACAGATAGTTGAGGGGGTTCGCTTGAACGGTGTGAAGATTGTTGCCGGATATTTTAATATTTCAAAACGATTCATAGGTCTTGTAATTTAATCCCCCTTTTCCCAATTTGAACAAAATCATGATCATTAGAATAATCCTTGGCCATTTCGCGAAGTTCCATATCTTGAAATTGCTGCTTAATAAGTCTGATCCCATATCTCACAACATCGCTTTTGTCTTTAAATGACTTCTTTCTAACCATCGAATCAATGAATTCGTTTTGTTCTAAACTCAAAGAGAATTGTTTTTTTACATAATTTTACCTCCCATGATAATGTATCGGAATCTTATGTGATAGCATGCCATATAATAAGCTAAAAGGCAAGCTTGTTTCGACCTGTTCGAAGAACAGATCCTCCAACCTACACGTTTTTTTTATTGATAATTTTATGTTCCGGTTTTATTCTTACTACTGAACCAGGCAACCGTAAACCGACAACCGTATCTCTATGCCATCATTAGACGTCCTTGTTGATCAATATCTGAATTATCTTCTCATTGAAAGAGGGCTTTCAAAAAATACTATAGAATCATACAGCAGTGATCTAACGAGATATCTCGATTTTCTGAAAAAAAAAAGAATACATACAATTAATGACGCTGATGCAACTGCTATATTAAAACACTTGATATCGCTACGAAATACAGGACTTGGTGCAAGATCAAGAGCAAGGCATCTTGTAACGCTTAGAGGATTTTACAGATTCCTTGTAGATGAAAAGGTAATAAAAAATGATCCGACACGCATTATTGACCTTCCCAAAAGCGGCCTCAGGCTTCCCGATGTTTTGTCATTTGAAGAAGTTGAACGACTGTTAAATACTCCTGATATAAACAAGCCAACAGGAGCAAGAGATGCAGCAATGATAGAAGTTCTTTATGCTGCCGGCCTGAGGGTATCGGAACTTGTTAATTTAAAAGTTCATGATGTAAATTTAGAGGCCTGTTTTGTGAGAGTTTTCGGAAAAGGCTCAAAGGAAAGGGTGATTCCTATAGGTCTTTATGCGAAAGAAAAAGTCGACTACTATATAAAAACTTTCAGGTCAAAGCTTTTAAAAAACGTGGCAAGTCCCTATCTCTTTGTAGCAAGGGCAGGAAAACCCATGACTCGTCAAGGTTTTTGGAAACTGCTCAGAAAATATGGACAAAAGGCAGGAATAATCAGGAAAATCAAACCACACAGTTTAAGGCACTCTTTTGCAAGCCACCTGCTTGAAGGCGGAGCAGACTTGAGGTCGGTTCAGATTATGCTGGGCCACGTTGATATTTCCACAACACAGATTTATACTCACGTGGTCCGGGAGCATCTTAAAAAAATTCACGAAAAATTTCATCCAAGGAAATAAGGAAATACTCAGGTGGATAGGCTGAAGGAAGAAGGTGGAAGGGAGAGGGTGGAAGGGAGCTTCAGCCTATTAACCTGTCCTACAATTTCTTCATAAGTGATTCCACTTTCTCTGAGGATGTAACTTTTTTGTCACGGCGGTCATCAATCGAAACTATAGTAACTACCCGCTGAACGCCTTTTTCAAATGGAACGGCGTGCATTTTCTTGACCAGCATCAAGATATCGTCCAAATCGCCATCAATGACGGTTCCCATTGCATTCATCTTAAAATTTGCCCCTGCATCTTGTAAAACTTTTATGCAGTCAACAACAAAGTCGCCGACACTTGGACTATTTGTGCCTAATGGTAGTATATTAATTGTTGCAATTGGCATTATTCCCTCCTATTGAATGTTGATTTGTGAAATCGCCTTGATCTTTCTTGACATAAAACTCTAAATTTATTAGTATTTAAATTTTAAAGTTTTATACTTTTATCTTTTAACTACTTGAAATCTATCTAATAAATAATGAAATCTTCCTGCACTGACAAAATGATATCCGGCTGGTGGACAAAAGAAAATACTGAGCCGAAAGTTGGCTACCATGCCATAGGTGACTCAATATTAAAAGTAACCAGGCCTGTATTTTTGATAGGTATAGATGGAAAAATTGCCGTATCTCATGATGGTTCAGTTACTATAGGAAACAACTTAAAATCAAGTAATAACTGTCAGCCGTTATATGCATATGCTCCCCCGCTTCATCCTCAGGATCTTGGTGATTCATACTTCAAAAAAGCACACAATCTTCGTTATGCATATATTGCGGGAGCAATGGCGAACGGCATCACTTCAGTTGAAATGGTCGAAAAAACGGGACGCGCCGGGATGATGGGGTTTTTTGGCGCAGCAGGCCTTTCCCTTGGTGAAATAGAATCCGCAATTGATAGACTTCAAAACAATATGAATAACTATCCATTTGGATTTAACCTTATAAACAGTCCCAACAATCCGGATCTTGAATTTACGATAGTTAATTTGTATTTAACGCGAGGAATCAGACTTGTCAGCGCCTCGGCATATCTTGAAATTACTCTGCCGCTCGTTTATTTCCGCGTAAAAGGAATCCATCGTGATGTTGATGGGAATATAGTTTGTCCGAATAAAATTATTGCAAAAGTTTCAAGAGTCGAAGTTGCCGAAAAATTTTTCTCGCCGCCACCTGATAAAATTCTTTATCAACTTATTGACAAAAATATGATTACAAGAGAAGAAGCAACGCTTGCGAAGTCTATACCGATAGCAGATGATATAACCGCGGAAGCGGATTCAGGGGGACACACCGACAATCGCCCGGCTCTTTCTCTATTGCCGACAATAATTGCGCTTCGTGATGAGCTTGCTGAAAAATATAAGTATAAAAGACCTCTGTGTGTAGGACTTGGCGGTGGAATTGCCACACCCTCAGCAGCAGCAGCAGCCTTTTCCATGGGGGCTGCCTATATTTTAACCGGCACTATCAACCAGGCATGTGTTGAGGCCGGAACATCGGAAGCCGTTCGTCAAATGCTTGCAGATGCCCGACAAGCGGATGTAACAATGGCTCCTGCAGCAGATATGTTTGAAATGGGTGTAAAAGTTCAGGTATTAAAACGCGGCACAATGTTTCCGCTTCGCGCTGCAAAATTGTATGAGTTTTACTGTAAATATGACAGACTTGAAAATCTACCTGAAATTCAAAAAAAAATTCTGGAAAAAGATTTTTTCAAGTGTAGCTTAAAGGATGAATGGAAAAATACAAAGAAGTTTTTTGTTAAAAATGATCCAAAACAAATAACCCGGGCTGAAAAAAATCCAAAACACAAGATGTCTCTAATGTTTCGTTCATATCTTGGCCGCAGTTCAAACTGGGCAATAACAGGCGATCTTTCGAGAAAAATCGACTATCAAATATGGTGCGGTCCGGCCATAGGTGCTTTTAATGAATGGGTAAAGGGTTCTTTTCTTGAAAAATATAAAAACAGGGAAACGGTAACAATTGCAATAAACCTCCTTTTTGGAGCCGCTGTTGCAACACGCGCAAATTGGCTTCGCGGCCAGAAAGTGACATTGCCGAATAATATTGGCATAATATCTCCAATGAGGCTTTCAGAAATATTGGAATTAATTAAATAACGGTTTACGGTTATCAGTTCACGGTTCACGGTTTTTAAAAATAGCCTTTTTTTTCTCGTTTCCACTGGAGCATGGGAACCAGGCATCAACCGTTAACTGTGAACCGTAAACTGATAACCGTTACATCTATAAGGTATAACAATTGGCAGATAAAAAGAAAAAATCAATTAAAAATATTAATGCCGCTATTATCGGCATGGGATGCTTTTTTCCAAAAGCATCAGGGCTGCATGAATACTGGCGTCTGATTTTCAAGGGTGAGGACGGCATTGCTGATATCCCGGAAACTCACTGGTCTCCTGATGATTATTTTGATAAGGATCCCAAAAAACCGGACCATATTTATTGCAAAAGAGGTGGATTCCTTTCGGCTGTTCCTTTTGATCCTACTGAATTCGGTATGCCTCCTTCTTCTCTTGAAGCAACTGATACCTCCCAAGTCCTGGGCCTGCTTGCAGCTAAGGCAGCGATAGAAAATGCAGGCTATGGACAAAAAGCCAACTTCAGCCATAGCAGGACAAGCGTAATACTCGGTGCAACAGGGACTCAGGAGCTTGTCATTCCGCTGGGTGCCAGGCTGGGGCATCCAATCTGGCGAAAAGCTCTTCACAATTCAGGGATTGAACCGGATAAAGCAGAAGAAGTTGTTAAAAAAATATCTGACTCATATGTATCATGGCAGGAAAATTCTTTTCCCGGTCTGTTAGGCAATGTTATTGCAGGAAGAATATGCAACCGTCTTGATATAGGAGGCACAAACTGTGTTGTCGATGCAGCCTGCGCCAGCTCAATGGGAGCTATTTACCTTGCCCTTCTCGAACTTTCAGCAGGGCGCTCAAACATGGTAGTCACCGGTGGTCTGGATACTTTAAACGATGTTTTCATGCACATGTGCTTTGCCAGGACATTCATTCTTTCACCGACCGGAGATTCAAGACCTTTTTCTAAAGATGCAGACGGAACTGTTCTGGGGGAAGGAATAGGATTGCTGGTTCTTAAAAGGCTTGAAGATGCTGAAAGAGACGGCAACAGGATTTATGCCGTTATAAAAGGTATTGGATCATCAAGCGATGGAAAATCACAAAGCATATATGCCCCCAGGCCCGAAGGTCAGTTAGAGTCTCTTCGCATTGCTTATGAGTCATCAGATATTGATCCGGCTTCTGTTGAGCTTGTAGAAGCACATGGCACAGGCACTCGGGTCGGAGATAATGTTGAAGTCAGCGCACTTAAACACCTGTTCACCCAAGCATCCGAGAATAGGTCATCCAAAAATGAATCATCTGAAAAAATAAATACATGCGCATTGGGCTCGGTCAAATCCATGATTGGCCATACAAAAGCCGCTGCAGGAACTGCAGGGCTGATCAAAGCCGCGCTTGCTCTTTATAACAAAGTATTACCACCCACATTAAAAGCCAACGAGCCTGATCCAAAATTAGGGATTGGTGGTGACAACCCATTTTACATAAACACTGAAACAAGGCCATGGTTCTCTAAAAAGAAACACCCGCGCAGGTCCGGGGTCAGCGCATTTGGATTTGGCGGAAGCAATTTCCATATTGTGCTTGAAGAATACCATCGAAAGAAAAAAGAAATTTTTTGGGATGGTTCAGTTGAAATTATTGCTTTATCGGCTTCCAGTAAAAAAGAAGTTGAAAACAAATTCCACACCTTAAAAAACTCTATTAATAAAGGAATTTCTTATAAAGAACTCGCAATTGAGGCTTCAAAAACCAGAAAAGAATTTTCAACAGATGATCAATTCAGGTTTCTTTTAGTTCTTGAAAGACCATCTGATTCATTCGGTAAGCCATCTGATGATTTTTCAGGACTTCTCAACGAAGCATCTGATTTAATTGAATCAAACCGGCAAAATAATGTTAAAAAAAACAACAAAAATTTGAAGAATATATTTTATGGGGGTCCTGAAAAACCAGGTAAAATCGCATTTATCTTTCCAGGCCAGGGAAGCCAATATCCAAGAATGGGCCGCGATCTAATTTGCACGTTCCCTGAAGCATTTAACATCCTTGAAAAAGCCAATGAAAAATATAATAATGGGCATCGCCTGAGTGATTTCATTTATCCCTGTCCGGCCCAAACAGAAATAGAAAAAAAAGAGCAGGAAGAAGCTTTAAGAAGAACTGAGATTGCTCAGCCGGCAATTGGCGCCGTTAGCCTGGCAATGCACAATATCCTTAAGGGATTCGGCATAAAACCTGATGCAACATGCGGACATAGTTTCGGTGAGTTGACAGCCCTCTGCTCAGCAGGGTGGATAGATATAGACACATTTTTCCATCTTTCAATTTCAAGGGGCAATTCAATGGCCGCGGCAGGCCGTGATGATGGCAAGAAAAACGGCGCCATGCTGGCCGTAAGGGCGAGTCTTGAAAAACTTGCACACTTAGTTATTGAAGTAGGTTCAGATGTCATTCTTGCAAACAGGAACAGCCCAAATCAAGGCGTTCTATCCGGATCAATCGAAGCAATAAACCACGCTGTAAAAATATGTAAAAAGGAAGGATTAAAAGCAATAAAGCTTCCTGTGGCCGCTGCTTTTCACAGCAGTCTGGTTAAAAATGCCCGCAAACCTTTCAAAAAAACATTAAAAAAGATCAAAGTTTCTCCTTCGGAAATACCGGTTTTATCTAATACAACCGGCAGAGCATATCCTTATGATTCCGAACATGTAAAAAAACTGCTTGGCGATCACCTGATATCTCCTGTTGATTTTGTCAGCAATGTTGAGAATCTATTTGAAATGGGAATTCGTACATTTATAGAAATAGGGCCCAAATCGGTTCTTACAGGACTTGTAAAATCAATATTAAACGACCGTAAATTCCAAGCCATTTCTTTAGATTGTTCTTCAGGAAGACAATTCGGCTTGACTGATCTTGCAAGAACTCTTTGCCATATCGGCTCTATAGGTCAGCAGGTTGAATTGAATAAATGGGAAAGGCCTGTTTCAGAATCAAGAAAGCAGCTCATGAGCATTCCTATTTCAGGTGCAAACTATAAAAGTCCGAAAACAGAAAACAAAGAAAAACATGCTGAAACCCCGGTTAAACAGGCAAAACAGGTTAAACAGGCAAAAAATAAATCCGATAAAACTTCGAATTGCTTGAAATACCCGAGTTCCTGCTCAAAATTAAATATGAGCAATTCTTCACCGTCAACCCTGATATCTGCCGAACAAAATAAGGGCATTACTGATGCCGGAAAAAAATATACTATGGATAATAACAAATTAAAAGATGAACGTCCAACATCGAACGTCCAACATCGAACGTCGAATAATGATGTCGCTTCGCTATCTTATAATAATAAAAAATCTGACTCAATTATAAACGCTTTAACTGTTGTTAAGCAAGGCCTGGAAACAATGCAGACCCTCCAGTTACAGACTGCTGAAATACATAAAAAGTTTTTGGAAGCACAGGCTGAATCAAGCCGCACTTTGCAGAATATGATGGAAAATGCTCAGCGTCTTGCTGAAGTTTCAATGGGTGTCAGGGTCGAATCAGAACAAAATATACATGAACAGGCCTCTTATAGCCAAATTCATAATAAAACAGAAGTTGAATTAGCAGATAAGAGCCCAAAAAATAATATTCAGGAAAATAATATCCAGCCCAATAATATCCAGACAAATAAAAGCAGCCTTACGACGCATTATATTCATGAAATCGAAAACAACCTGATAGAAACTGTAAGCCATCTTACCGGATATCCTGAGGAAATGCTTGGCCTTGATATGGATATAGAATCCGATCTGGGCATTGACTCAATTAAAAGAGTAGAAATATTTTCTTCTCTTGAAGAAAAACTGCCTGATCTACAATCTGTTTCTCCTGAAATAATGGGAAGCCTGAAAACTCTCCGCCAGATCGCTGAATATCTTGCAGGTGCTCCCTTAAATAACGAAACTCAAGGGCTTAATAAAACAGAAATTGAACCGGAAAATACAATTCAGGAAAATACAATCACCCATACGACGCATTATATTCATGAAATCGAAAACAACCTGATAGAAACTGTAAGCCATCTTACCGGATATCCTGAGGAAATGCTTGGCCTTGATATGGATATAGAATCCGATCTGGGCATTGACTCAATTAAAAGAGTAGAAATATTTTCTTCTCTTGAAGAAAAACTGCCTGATCTACAATCTGTTTCTCCTGAAATAATGGGAAGCCTGAAAACTCTCCGCCAGATTGCTGAATACTTAGCAGGTACTCCATTAAATAACGAAACTCAAACCAGTACAATAAATACACTTGCATCTCCAAAGCGTGCTTCTGAAAATGAATTGCCGGAAATAAATATTACCGACATTACCGGTATTAACAGAAGAGTTGTATCAATTGTTGAAAAAACTTATCAACCGGGAAATAAATTAATCATTCCGCAAGGCAGAAAAATCTTTGTTACTGGTGATAACAGCGGCCTGTCAGAAGCTATTGCTGAAGAATTAGAATCACAGGATATAGATACCCTGCATATTTCCAACACAGTATTAATGAATAAGAAAGACCTGCCTGAAGCCGCCGGACTTATAATACTGCCGACAAACGGTCTTTCTGCTGAAGAACAAAAAAATGGCAAAGTATTGAAAGATGCTTTTATCCTCTCAAATCAGTTTGCTTCCGACCTGATTGATTCCGCGGCAAAACAAGGAGCAATATTTGCAACAATAACCCGTATGGACGGTGCTTTTGGTTTTAAAGAAAAAAGCATTGCCAACGCTGTTACAGGAGGACTTGCAGCGCTTGCCAAAACCGCTTCCATCGAATGGGAGAATGTCTGCTGCCGTGCAATAGATATTGCTCCTGACTGGGAAGATAATAAAGATATTGCAAAGGCTGTTGTTGCTGAACTTGTAAACCCTGACCCCTTAGGACCGGTTGAAATCGGTCTTGATAAAAACTTGTCGCCCGGATCACGATTGACATTAAAACTTGAGTCTTCACCTTATCAACTGATACAAAAAATCCAGCTTGATCTCAACCATGGAGACGTTGTTGTTGTTACAGGTGGAGCAAGGGGGGTAACTGCTTCTGCTGTTCAAGCTCTTGCAAAACATACTGATGCAACGCTGATTCTTCTCGGAAGATCACCTTCTCCCTTACCCGAACCACAGTGGCTTGAAACCCTGGATGAAGAGGCAGCTATAAAAAAAGCTATTTTAGAAAATGAACTCAACACTCAAAATGCCTCGCCAATCATATTGGAAAAAGCCTATAAGAAACACATGGCAAATCGTGAAATTTCAAGAAACCTGGAAAAACTCAGACAAGATGGGACATCTGCATTCTACTTTTCGGCAGATATTCGAAAACCTGATCAGCTTAACCGTGTTTTAGATGATGTCAGATCTGCTCACGGCCATATAAAAAGCATTATTCACGGCGCCGGTGTGCTGGACGATCGTTTGATAAAAGACAAAACAATTAATCAATTTGAGCGGGTTTTTGATACCAAAGTAAAAGGTCTGTTTACTCTGCTTGAATCAACAAAAAATGATAATTTGAGATATCTTGTGCTTTTTTCATCTATTGCTGCACGAATCGGAAACAGAGGACAGGTCGATTACGCAATGGCTAATGAAGTTTTAAACAAAATAGCCCGGAAAGAATCATTATTACGTCCGGATTGTAGAGTTGTGTCAATAAACTGGGGACCATGGGATGGCGGCATGGTATCCCCGTCACTGAAACGAAAATTTAAAAAGAATAAAATCGAACTGATCCCTATAGATACCGGCTCAATGTGTATGCTTTATGAAATGATGGGCGATAAAAACCATCCTGCAGAGATAGTTGTCGGTGGAAATATAAGCCATGATGAAGAAAAACTATCTCTTACCTTTAAACGTGAAATAGATATCAAGCAATACCCTGTTCTTGAATCTCATGTCCTGGACGGAAGTTCAGTTGTGCCTTTTGCGCTTATCGCTGAATGGCTCGGGCATGGCGCTCTTCATGATAACCCCGGACTTTTTCTACATGGCCTTGACGACATCAGAATTTTAAATGGGATCAAGATCGGACAGAATAAAAAACTGATTCGCCTCATGACAGGTAAGTCAAAGAAAAAAGGTTCTATTTTTGAAGTCGATGTTGAACTCAGAGATGGAATGAAAAACGGTATTGATGTAATTCATTCAAAAGCAAAAGCTATTTTAACAGATAAATTTTCCCAACCACCCATTGTGGATATATCTGCTTATATGGGTTCTAATGCCTATTCTCGAAGTATAGATGAAGTTTACGACAAAATACTCTTTCATGGTGTTGCGCTCAGAGGCATAGAAAAAATAATCAGTTGTTCTTCAAAAGGAATTTTGGCACGTATTTCTTCAGCACCTTCGCCTGTTAAATGGATGAAAGAACCTTTAAGGAATAAATGGATAGGAGATCCTCTTGTTCTGGATTCCGCATTTCAGATGGCAATTATATGGTGTTTTGAAGAAATGGGAGTTGTTTCACTTCCAACCTATAGCGCCTCTTACAAACAGTATCGAAACAAATTTCCCTCAGAAGGAGTTACAGCATTACTCGAAGTAAAGGAAGTTACCAAACGCAAATTAAAAGGAGACTTTACATTTCTTGATCGGCATAACGTAGTTGTTGCTCAGTTAACAGGCTATGAAGCTGCAATGGATGAGTCTTTGTTTAAGGCTTTTAAAAAGCAGGGCTCAGGAGAAGTTCCAGATCCCTAATCCCTTTTTCCTGATCCCTCATCCCTGACCCCTGCTTTTTACGCGTAGCAGCCCGGGGCTGTTGTGCATGTACATAAGGGATGAAGAATATTTTGCATCTATAAAATATTTTTCAAGAACATCAAAAAGAACAGGACGATCCGGCCAGGTGAACATCTTTTTACGCAGATTAAGTTCATCCCATTTATCCCGGACCAACGGTTTTTCTATAAATACCTTTTTCTTTGCAGGCTCACAGAGAAACATTTCGCAGACAATCGGCTTAACCCGCCACAGGCAACCCTTCTTCCCAAGATAAATGCATTTATAACCATTATTCGGTTTTTGAAGAACTTTCAATAGCGCTTCAATCTCATCTTTTTGAGAAACAAGAGCATTTATAACTACATCAGCAAAAAAAGTAATAATGCCTTCACGTGAACAACAGGCGCTGATATTGTTTTGATAGCAGTTTTGAGTGCATATCTCACCGAAATGTTCGGACAGAAAAATATCTATATCTTTTCGAAACAAAAGATAATCAGCAACTAAAGATTCAAGCTTACGTCTTTCAGCAGGGAAAAGACTTGCAAGATATTGATGCACCATGGATAGCGCATCTGTCTGTTCTTTTTGCCAGGAACTCATTTTTAAAACGACTTGTTTCCACAACTATGCATCACAGCTTCAGGTCACCCTCAGGCGCAGACAGGAGAGTGGATAAAACCGGATACGATCCGGAGCAAGCTCTTCCGGAGTATCTTATAGGAATAGTTTTTTTGTGCCACATTGTAGTTATAATTGGTTACATGTTTGCAACGAACTGAATCCCCAAGAAGCTGTTCTACATTCTGAACAACCGTATTTGTTATTTTGCCGTTCATTTCAACCAGATTAAATCCTTTAGGTGCTATATCTTGGACATAAATTTTGTAACGATTGATCATAACCGGTTTTTTAAAATAGATCGCTTCAAGAAGAGCATTCCCGAAACCTTCATAGGTGCTGGGGAAGGTAACAAAATCAGCGGCCTGATAAGCCTCCCGAAGAGAAAACATTCGGTTTCCATTAATTTTCGGAAGTGTATCAGATACTATGTTATTTGCAAGAATTAGTTTAACATTCAAACTGGTTGCATACTTCTGCAACCAGTTGAGATGTTCCAGTCCCTCGTCGCCGGCAGAATGAGATATAACCAGCTTGCATCGTAGTGGATCAATGGCTTTTACCAGTTCTATGGCGTGTTTGATACCTTTTCTTTCTATGACTCTTGTCGGCTGCAGGAATAGAATGTCTTTGGGGGTTAGGCCAATGGTTTCTCTGAAAGCCTGACATCTGGCTCTATCAATCCTGGGTTGTTTTTCGAAATTAAGGA
>Ga0255431_1027_pt1 | contig 26624 bp, 25 predicted proteins | sample ANMaggSeSYBR02J5_FD_182633 | JGI IMG/M metagenome (GOLD analysis project Ga0255431, IMG submission 182633) | Sediment cell enrichment communities from methane seep in Santa Monica Basin, California, United Staets - ANME aggregate JGI... | ecosystem: Environmental > Aquatic > Marine > Cold seeps >... | reverse complement strand
ATGAAGTCAGCCATATATTCAGACAACTGGGATACACGGTTGATGATGCTGTTGAATTTTTAAAAATTAACTATGATTACTATGAAAAGAGAACAAGTCACGGCTCTACGCTCAGCAAAGTAGTACACGCTGTGATTTCAAGTTATACCCACGCATCAGACACACCATGGGAATGGTTTATGGAAGCGTTGAAAAGTGACATATTTGATACACAGGGAGGCACTACGGCCGAAGGAATACATTGCGGCGTAATGGCGGGCACACTTGACGTTATTATGAGATATTTTGCGGGAATAGATCTCAGCAGGGAAATTCCTGAAATAAATCCACACATGCCTGAGCACTGGACCGATCTTGCTTTTAGAATATGCCATAAAAAGAAATGGTATCATTTTGAATTCACAGGAAAAACAATAAAAGTTACATATGAAGGGAAAGGAAATAATCAGGTGTTATTAAATATAACAGGAAAAAAAATAAAACTTACACCCGGCAAAACCAGGCTGGTTAAAACGTAACACTCAGTATCAAAAGAGTCAGACAATTACGGATACAAATTCAAAATGAGCTTCGTAATTCCGGTTCAATTTATAAAAAGGCTTTATTTACGCATGGTTATATTTCAACAGACTGTCCATTACCATGGAATTTGAATAGGATACCTAATTCGTTGCCTTGAAAATCTTTGACAACACAAAAGACCACATCCCCGTAATCTTTGAAAAGAACCGGTTTTGTATAAATCTCCCAATGATGAGGTTTTAAAAAGAACAAGAGGACAACTTGAAGAGTATCTTGATGGAGACAGAAAAGAGTTTGGCATTCCTGTGCTGATGGTGGGGACTGATTTTCAAAAAAGTGTCTGGAATGCTCTAATGAAAGTGCCATATGGATTTACATCAACATATTTGCAATTAGCGAAAAACATAAATAATGAAAAGGCTGTTAGGGCAGTTGCCAGTGCAAATGGAGCGAACTCTATAGGCTTAATAATTCCTTGCCATCGTATAATTGGAAGCAATGGGGAACTTGTTGGTTATGGTGGTGGTTTGCCTGTAAAAAAACGACTGTTAAAGCTGGAGCAAAATAATACTGTTTTGAGTGATGGTGAGAAATATGATTTTATCGGTAATAAAGACACAAGATATGATGGTGTATTTTTTACCGCTGTAAAAACAACAGGGATATAGTTGCCTGCCATCTTGTAGTACAAAAAAACCGAATAGAGAGAACGTCATATTTTATGACACTGAGTAAGGTTTGCAAGCCATAAAATTTATAACAAGGAAGATCTCTTATAGCTGGTAGATGACCTTAACCTTAAGAGAAAATCACCAGCTAACTTGCAAAACATATAACTTAAACATAAAAGAGGATAAAATATCAGACACAGTCCAATTTTGAAACATGGTGTCGATGTGATAGTGGGAATACGCTGGCAATAATAGCGGTCTCTACATAAGACGTGCCGGATGAAGTATACAGATAAAACAGAAAAAAAGGCTCATCAAATTTTTACGCCACAAACTAAGGAGGAATCAATATGAAAAATGTAGCTACAGATGATCGTATTACCAGGGAAGAAGTCATTAATGCTCAAAAAACTTGGGGTGATGCGATTGTTTCCATCGGCAAGGCATACTCGAATAAAGGAGACTACAAAGCGTTAGCCGCAAAAACTCTTGATACGCTTTACGGTTATGATGAGGGTACGGTATTATTTAAGCCAACAAAAGCTTCAAAAAAACAGTTTCGTTTAACAAAAGAAGATGCCCTGTCTTACTTTGTCACAGGTATTGTCCATGAAGATCATGGGTTTGCTCTTCAACCTTGGAGTAAAGTCCGATTCGAAAACTCGGGAATAATTATTGATAATTATTCCGCTATCGCTATGGGAAACTACTATTTTACGGACTCCAATACTGGCAAAGAAGCGAAAGTTGAGTTTACTTTCGGATATTTCAAAGACGAGAATAGAAAGTTGCTTATCAATGTCCACCACTCATCTTTTCCGTATAACCCAACTCACTAACTCTGGCTAACGAATAAGGATAGATTGTGTGAGCGTAGCAAACCACAATCTATCCTTATTCGTTGGACAAGCCCGATATCGGCATGGAACTTGCGGTCTATGAAATATCTTTATACTATCAAGTTAGTGCCCTTCGGATGAGCTTATCAGCTCGCCCAAAATGCGCTAATTTAATTGCAATCATTAAATGATTATGATATAATAATATAAAGAAGGTTTTATACGTCATGAACTCAAAAGATCTTATCAAAGCAGGCAGGCTTTCGGATGCTCGCAAACAGCTCGCTGAGGAAGTCAAGGCAAAACCTGATGATAGCCGCAGGCGAACGCTTTTGTTTCAGGTTCTTGCTTTTTACGGTGAGTGGAACAAGGCTGAGCAGCATCTTGACGTAATCGGTGCCCAGGATGTAGTTGCCGATGTCGCAATCCAGGTGTACAAAAACTTGATCCATGCGGAAAAAGAACGGACGGAAGTCTGCAAGCTGAAACGTCGCCCTTCCTTTTTGCCAAAAACTCCATCCTACCTTGAAACGTACTACGCTGCCCAAACAAAGATAGGTGAACAAAATATAGATGAGGCAAAAGCGCTTTTAGATCAAGTAGAGGCTCAACGCCCTGTCATATCCGGGACAGTGAATGGAAAGAGTTTTACAGGTTTTAAAGATACAGACACTTTTCTGTCCCTTTTTCTCGAAGTGATTGTCCATGAGCGGTATGTATGGATACCTTTTGAGGCAATTAGAGAATTTGCTGTTTCAGCTCCCAAGATGCTTTTTGATCTCCTCTGGATTACAGCCCGGTTGACCACATGGGACGGACTAACTATGAACTGTTATCTTCCTGTGCTTTATCCAAATTCATTTCTTCATGAGGATGACCGGATAAAGCTTGGCAGAATGACTGACTGGATCACTCTTGGAGGGCAGTTTACAAAAGGCATGGGTCAACATATCTTTCAGGTCGGTGAAGAGGACATAAGCATTCTGGAAATTCGGGAGGCTTTGTTTAACAATAATGAAAATAGAAATTGACATAAAAGCCATATTGGCCCCGATTCCGGGCGATAACCCGGCGGGCGAGGACCTTCGCTACAGCCCTGTCTATGATCAGCTTAAGGAAGCGCGGAGAGCTGATGATCTTCTTGACCGTGGGGATTGGCAGTATGAAGTCAAAACTTCGGACTGGGATACGGTAATCACCGTTGCTGTTGACGCGCTTATCAATAAGACCAAAGACTTGCAGATAGCCGCATGGCTTACAGAAGCATTAATCAAGATTGAAGGTTTCGACGGACTTGCTACAGGTCTCAAAATACTTGGCGGTCTCTTAAAAAAATATTGGGAGCATCTTTATCCGGAAATTGAAGACAAAGACATTGATTTCAGAATTGCTCCAATCGAATTTGTGAATGATAAACTTTGGCCATGCATAAAACAAATTGCAATTACAGATAGTAGCGCAACACCCGGATATTCCTGGTTGAAATGGCAGGAGTCGCGGCAGGTGGGCTTTGAAGCCGATATTCGTAACCGATACGGAGATGTGGATGAGAATAAAAAGAAGGCTCGTAATGAATTGATAGCCGAAGGAAAGTTGACAGCCGAAGAGTTTGATTCATCTGTTGCTCTTTCGTCAAAAGCCTTTTACGAATCCCTTGCTGAAAGCCTGATTATGTGCCAGGAAGAGTTTAAAAAACTTGATAAGATAGTGGATGAAAAATTCGGCTTGGAGGCCCCCAGGCTGGCTGAAATTAGAGAGACACTTGATGATTGTGAAAGAGTCATCAAAAAGATAGTCAAGGATAAAAAAGAGAGTGAACCGGATTCGGATTCGGATTCGGAACCTGAGCCGCAAGCAGAAGATGTCGTAGTCCCACCTCAGAAGGAAAACAAAACTGAGGAAGGAGAATCTCAATCATTGCCATTATCCGAGAAAGAAGCGCTAATTGCTGCTGTGCCATTTCCGGCAAGCGGATTGCCGGATTCGAACTTTTCGGAAAAGGCTATGTGGGAAAATGCACTTGCGACATTGAAGACCGCCGGCATGAAAAAAGCTCTGGAGCAGCTCTTTGGAGCTTCTTGCAGCGCGCCCTCTGTGAGAGAAAAAAATCAATACAGACTCCTGATGGCCAAGTTATGCCTGAAAGCCGAGAGACCTGACCTGGCCAGGCCGATTGTTGAGAAGTTGTATACATTGATCGAAGAGTTGAAATTAGAACGTTGGGAATCTCCTATATGGATTGCGGAGCTGCTTGATACCCTGTATCAATGCCTGACATCCGGAGAACCTTCTAAGGATGATATAAGCAGGGCAAAGACACTGCTGCAAAAGCTGTGCACCACAGATGTCACAAAAGCAATAAGTTATAGAAATTAGGAAAGGAGGATAGACCATGGCTAAAGAGAGTTTACAACACACACTTGACAGAGTTAGATCGCCTAGAGTACAAATAACCTATGATGTGGAAATAGGCGATGCTATTGAGATGAAGGAGATTCCGTTTGTTATTGGGGTGTTGAGCGATTTATCCGGCAAGCCGGATGAACCGCTTCCAAAGCTCAAAGACAGAAAATTTGTTGAAATTGATCGGGATAATTTTAACAATGTGCTTGCGGGAATGAAACCGAGGCTGGCCTTCAGGGTAGATAACAAGCTGACGGAAGAAGATACAAAAATGGCGGTTGAACTCCGCTTCAAATCAATTGACGATTTTCATCCGGAACGTGTTGCGGATCAAATAACGCCTGTGCGGAAACTTGTGGAGGCAAGACAAAAACTGTCTGGTTTGCTCAATAAATTAGATGGAAATGACAGGCTGGATGAATTGCTTCAAGATGTTATTACAAGCACTGATTCCTTGCAGAAGATCGGAGATGAGGCCGGGATAAAAAAATTAGAAGAAAAAGATAAATAATATCAGGAGAAGTCCTATGGCTGAAAATGAAAAACAAGTCCAAACAGAGTCTGCTCAGGCCGAAGAAGTTCAAGAAGAAAAAAGCGTCCTGGATCAGATATTAGAAGAAGGCAGGCTTGCCCGTGATGAAAGTCAAAAAGAATGGGCCAGAGATATCATTGGTGAGTTTGTCAGTCAGATCATGGAAGGGACCATGGTCGTCTCAAAAAACACAGAGGCCATGATCAATACCAGGATCAGTCAAATTGACAAACTGATTTCCATGCAGCTCAATGAAGTCATGCACGCTCCTGAGTTTCAAAAACTTGAAGCCTCCTGGAGGGGATTGCATTATCTTGTGCATCAAAGTGAAACAGGGGAGAGATTGAAAATCAGGGTGATGAATGTCTCCAAGAAAGATCTTCTCAAGGACATGGAAAAGGCCAGCGAATTTGACCAGTCGTCATTTTTCAAAAAAGTATATGAAGAAGAGTTTGGCATGTTCGGCGGCGCATCCTATGGAGCTTTACTGGGTGATTATGAGTTCAGCAACCATCCTCAGGATATGTCCCTTCTCGAAAAAATTTCCCAGGTGGCTGCAGCGGCCCACGCTCCGTTTATTTCTGCTGCAGCTCCTCAACTATTTAACTGGGATAGATTTACTGAGCTTGGCGGTCCTCGTGACATGGCAAAGGTTTTCCAGAGTGTGGAATATACCAAATGGAAGTCGTTCCGTGACTCGGAAGATTCCAGGTATGTGGCGCTTGCTCTTCCTCATGTGCTTATGCGTCTTCCTTACGGTCAGGCGAATGTTCCTGTCGAATCTTTCGGCTACGAAGAGGATGTGGATGGTACAAGCCACAGCAAGTATCTTTGGGGTAATGCGGCATTTGCCCTTGGAACACGTTTGACGGATGCATTTGCCAAGTACCACTGGTGTGCGGCTATCAGGGGGGTGGAAGGCGGTGCTCTTGTGGAAGGTCTGCCTGTCCACACATTCAAGACAGATGAAGGAGACGTAGCGTTAAAGTGCCCCACGGAAATAGCTATTACAGACAGGCGTGAAAAAGAATTTGCCGATCTTGGTTTTATACCTTTGGTCCATTGCAAGGATACCGATTATGCTGCCTTTTTTAGCACCCAGACAGCCAATAAACCTAAAACATATGATACTGATTTTGCCAATGCTAATGCAAAGCTCTCTTCCCAACTTCAGTATATTCTTGCTGTGTCAAGATTTGCCCATTACCTGAAGTCGATTATGAGAGATAAAATTGGTAGTTTCATGACTCGCAAGAATGTTGAAGATTTTTTAAACCGGTGGATTAACAACTATGTTCTTCTGGATGATGATGCGGGTCAGGAAACCAAGGCTAAATTCCCTTTGCGGGAAGCAAGAGTTGATGTTAGCGAAATTCCTGGTAAAACAGGGGCTTATCGGGCTGTTGCCTTTCTTAAACCCCATTACCAACTGGACGAACTGACAGTCTCCTTAAGGTTGGTAGCTGAATTGCCTCCTCCTGCAAAGGGGTAGAAATGAATTAGCTGATAAGCTGTTGAGTTGATGAGCTGTTGAGCTGATAAGTTGTTGAGTTATTGAGTTGTAAGAAAAAATGGTAAGGTTGACGAGTTAATAACAAATTTATAAAAATTTTAGGCGCAAATTTACAACAAAATCAACAATTAAAAGAAGGAGGGAACAGATCATGGCATTTGATGCATTTTTATTGATAGATGGCATACCCGGAGAAAGCACGGATGACGCCCACCCAGACGAGATAGAGGTGCTCTCCTATAGCACAGGGGTATCTCAAACAGCATCGGCGTCGGCCAGCAGTGGTGGCGGGGCCTCGTCGGAACGGGCTGATTTTCAGGATTTTTCTGTTGTCAAAGCCCTGGATAAGGCCTCTCCAAAGCTGGCCGTGGCATGCGCTGACGGGACCCACATTTCAGAGGTCGTTCTTGCCTTGTGCCGGGCAGGTGGCGACAAGGTGCAATACATGGAGTACAAGATGAGCGACTGCATCGTGAGTTCCGTCCGTCCGGGCGGATCCTCCCAGGGAGGGGAGGCGCTTCCTCTTGAAGAAATCTCGTTTAACTATGGCAAGATTGAATGGACTTACACCCAGCAAAAACGCGCAGACGGCAGCGGAGGAGGAAATGTGGCAGCCGGCTGGGACCTTGAGAAAAATGCAAAAGTATAACATGGTTTTGACAAGTTGAAGCAATATCAACAAAGTCTTCGGGCATCCATACTGGACAGGCTTATTGATCATGAACCAGGTATTTCCCACGAGCCTGTCCAGTATTGCCTTGTCAGTATCGGGCAAATCATGGACTCGGTTATAAGAGATCTGGAAAATCTTCTCAACACCAGGCGACAGATATTGATTCTTCCAGTTGAATATAGCCGGATCAATGATTCTCTTTTTGTATATGGTCTGCAGGACTTTACCTCTAAAAATCCTGGAAGCCCTTTCGTAAGACAGCAGCTTCGACAGGATATTGAAAAGAGTATTTCACGGTTTGAACCCAGGTTGAAAAATGTAACTGTATATCTCGAAACCACAGCTCACAACGAACGTAATCTCAGGTTCAGGATTAAAGGCCTGCTGGTTGTAGAACCTGTATCAGAGCCAGTGATTTTTGATACCTATTTTGATGTCAACAAAGGCGAGTATATTATATCAAGATAGCCTGTTGAGCTGAAAAACAATGGATGATAAACTTCTACATTATTATGAGCGAGAACTTACCTTTATTCGTGAGATGGGGGCTGAATTTGCCAGGAAATACCCCAAAATTGCCGGCCGGTTGCTCCTTGAACATGATAAATGTGAAGACCCGCATACTGAACGTTTGATTGAGGCATTTGCCTTTCTTAGCGGACGTATACATAAGAAGATTGATGATGATTTTCCTGAAATAACGGAATCGTTGCTTAATATAATTTATCCTCACTACATCAATCCGATACCATCCATGTCCATAGTCAGATTTGAACCGGTAAAACAGAATGTTACCGAGTCCGGCCATCTGATACCTGAAGATACCATGCTTTATTCCAAATCAGTCAACGGTATTCAATGCAGGTTTGCCACATCTTATTCTGTCAGACTATGGCCTGTCGAAGTTGTATCAGCAGAGCTTTGTGCCCCGAAGAAGCTGGTGAAAGACGCCAGGCAAGCTATTTTAATTCAATTAAAGACTTTTAATAATTTGAGTTTTTCCGATATTGGCTGGAAGAACCTGCGTTTTTTTCTGAATGGCCCGACCCAGCATGTCTTTCATTTGTATGAGCTTTTATTCAACAATGTGTGTCATATTGAATGTGAGTTAATCAATAGCGAAGATCAAGGGATGATAGAAAAAATATCATTAAATAGAGATGACATAAAGCCTGTTGGATTTAATTCTGATGAGCATCTGATTCCCTATTCCCAAAGATCTTTTCCAGGCTTTCTTCTTCTTTTTGAATACTTTTGTTTCCCTGAAAAGTTTCTCTTCTTTGATCTTGACGGCCTGGATAAAATTAAACATCCGGATTTCAATGATACTCTTAATATCCGGATATACCTGAACAGGACTGCTAAATCGAATCTTGTGATGAATAAAGATACCTTTTGCATCAACACTGTGCCTGTAGTTAATTTGTTTAAACGTATTGCCGAACCTGTACGGCTTGAACAACAAAAGACCGAATATCATGTTATTCCAAATATCAGAAGCCAGGAAGCAACAGAAGTGTTCACTATTGACAAGGTTACCGCTTCTTTGGATTCTTTTCAGGGAAAAGGATTTGATTTCAAACCCTTTTACTCTATAAAACACCATCTTGACGAAGACGACATTGATGACCGAATGGCTTTTTGGTATATTCAACGCCGCTCTTCGGGTAAGAAAGGAGATGATGGAACAGAAGTTTTCCTCTCCTTTGCAGACTCGAACTTCAAATCAATTGATCCGGATGTGGAAATATTAACTATCCATACTACATGTTCTAATCGAGACTTGCCTGCCCGTCTTCCCTTTGGGGACGATAAAAGCGATTTTGATATGGAAATAACAGCTCCTGTTGCACGTATAAACAGTCTGATAAAACCTACTCCAAGCCGCAGGCCATTTATGGACGGGAATCTGCAATGGCGTTTGATATCCCATCTGTCTCTCAATTATATTTCTCTTGTGCAGGGAGGAGAAGATGCTCTCAAGGAAATCCTCAAGCTTTATGATTTTGAAAACTCACCAGCTACAAGACAGCAGATAAACGGCATAGTATCTATTCAGTCTCAACCTGTCACAAAAAGAATAGGCCAGTCATTTTGCCGCGGGGTGCAGGTTACCATAACATTTGATGAGGATAAGTTTGTGGGAACAGGTCTGTATCTGTTTGCATCTGTATTGGAAAGGTTTTTAGGACAATATGTTTCCATTAATTCCTTTTCCCAATTGATTGCAAAAACTATACAGAAAAAAGAGGTGTTGAAAAAATGGCCTCCAAGAAACGGCAATCGAATACTCCTGTAACAGAGCGTCTTTTAAAGGAATTTTACGGTTTTTCATTTTTTAAGGCCGTAGATTTACTGGAATCTCTTCTCCCCGATAAAAAGCCGTTAGGGCAAACACTCTCGCCGCATGAAGAAGTAGTGCGATTTTCAGTGAAACCCGGTTTTTCATTTCCCCCAAGCGATATTTCAAACTTAACACATAGCGACAAAAAAAGACCGGTTAATATGGAAGTCGCATTTATGGGATTGATCGGTCCATCCGGTGTTTTGCCGCACTGGTATAATGAACTGGCGATGGAAAGAAACCGTAAGAAAGATTTCAGCCTTACAGCGTTTTATGATATTTTCCATCACCGCCTTATCTCTCTTTTTTACCTGGCCTGGAAAAAATATAGATTTCCTGTAAATTATCTTCCTGGAGCCAGAGACAGACTTTCCAAACATTTACTAAGTTTAACAGGTTTGGGGACAGACGTACTCACCAAAAAGATCGGGTTATCAGGAGAATCACTGATATTCTGCAGCGGTTTATTATCAAGGCCGGTTCCATCTGCGATTGCTATTGAGGCAGCGGTGGAATATTTTTCAGGCGCTAATGTCGAGGTCGAACAATTTATCGAACAAATGCTCCCTTTAGATCCGGAAGATCAGACTCAACTCGGCGTAACCAATGGACAAATAGGAATCGACGCTGTTTGCGGAAGCTGGGCCCGGGAAAGCCAGACAAAATTTCGCATCAACCTGGGGCCAATGAGTTATGATGATTTTATTTGTTTTATGCCCGCAGGCGACAGGCTCTGTTCAATCTTTTCCCTCGTCAAATACATGGTTGGAATAGAGTATGAATTCGAGATTCGTTTATTTCTAAAACGTGAGGAAGTTCCCCCGTGTGCATTAGGTATGGAAACTCCAGCCTGTCCGCAACTCGGCTGGTCAACATGGATCAAGACTCCCGGTATAATTCAGGAGGAGGATCCTTATGTGACGTTTCAAGAAAATAAGGAGCCAATATCATGCCAGCATCAAATCTAAAATCGTTGATAGGAAAATTAAACACCACCTGCCGAAGCGCTCTGGAATCGGCTGCCGGCCTTTGCCTGTCTCAAACCCATTATGAAGTGGACATAGAACACTTTCTCATCAAACTTTTTGAGATAGCAAACACTGATATGCAGAAGATACTCAGGCACTTTGAGATCAATGAGGCCAATCTGGTATCTGACCTCACACGTACCATGGAGGGATTTAAAACAGGCAATGCCAGGACTCCTGCTCTCTCTCCCCGCATACCCGTCATGATTCAGGAAGCATGGCTGGTTGCCTCTGTTGACTTTCAGGCTCCGAGTATCCGCTCAGGACACATTCTTCTTGCCCTTATGAGCAACGATGAAATGTCCAGAATGTTATCGGGAAGCTCGGAAAGCTTCAAAAAGATCTCTGTAGAGACCTTAAGAGAGCATTTAACTGATCTGACTTCCGGGTCGGTTGAAGAGACTGGCGCCGCGCAACCGGCACTGGCTGAAGATGCAACAGGGCAGCGGGTGCCGGCCGGAAAGGCACAGGCGCTGGCTCAGTACACGATCAACTTGACCGAAAGAGCGCGAAAGGGCGAGATAGACCCGGTTCTTGGGCGTGATTTTGAGATCAGACAGATGGTAGATATCTTGATACGGCGCAGGCAAAACAATCCCATATTGACCGGAGAAGCCGGTGTGGGCAAGACCGCAGTGGTGGAAGGATTTGCTCTCAGGATTGTGGAGGGAGATATCCCGCCACCGTTAAAAAACGTAGCAATCCACACACTCGACCTGGGGCTTTTGCAGGCCGGGGCAGGGATAAAGGGAGAATTCGAAAACCGGCTCAAATCCGTGATTGAGGAGGTCAAAGCCTCCCCAATCCCCATTATTCTCTTCATAGATGAAGCCCACACCCTAATAGGCGCAGGAGGCGCTGCGGGCTCAGGGGATGCAGCCAACATGCTTAAACCCGCGCTGGCGCGAGGTGAGTTGCGCACCATTGCCGCAACCACCTGGTCTGAATACAAAAAGTACTTTGAAAAAGATGCTGCCCTGGCCCGGCGGTTTCAAGTGGTCAAAATCGAAGAACCGGAAGAAGAAAAAGCCCTGATGATGATGCGGGCAATCGCCCCGTTTCTTGAACATCATCACAATGTCATGATAACGGATGATGCCTTGTTTGATGCAGTCCACCTCTCCCATCGCTATCTCACAGGAAGACAGCTCCCGGACAAGTCCGTAAGTGTTCTGGACACAGCTTGCGCCAGGGTGGCCATAGGACTGAATACAAGTCCTTCAGCCGTTGAAGAAGCTACCCGGCATATTGGCCAGATCGACAGGGAGATGAAGATTCTTCAAAGGGAAGAACTGATAGGCCATGATCACGTGGAGCGGATCCAGTCTCTTGCCACAGAAAAGGAAGCAGCCCTGGCCAGTCTCAATGATCTGACTCAAAAGTGGCAAAAGGAAATGGAAATCGCTAATCGTGTCATTGATATCCAAAAGGAGATACAGGAAATCCACGAAAAGGATCCTTCTGACAAACAAGCATTATCCGAAAACCAGGATTCTCTGAAAGGATTGAAAAAGGAACTTGCTGAAGCGCAAGAAGGTTCGCCCCTTGTCCAGATTGATGTGGATTCTCAAATCATATCAGAAGTGATCTCCGGATGGACAGGTATCCCTACGGGACGTATGCTGACCGATGAAATCGAAACCGTCCTTAACATGGCAGATTTATTAGCAGAAAGGATTATCGGACAGGACTACGCATTGGAAGCCGTAGCCCAGATGATCCAGACAGCCCATGCAGGTATTGAAGACCCATCAAAACCCACGGCGGTCTTCCTCTTTGTTGGACCGAGCGGAGTCGGCAAGACAGAAACAGCTCTGGCACTTTCCGAGCTTTTGTACGGGGGCGAAGAAAACATAATCACCATCAACATGTCGGAATATCAGGAGGCACACACGGTTTCAGGCCTGAAAGGGTCTCCTCCGGGATATGTCGGCTACGGCGAGGGAGGGGTATTGACCGAAGCAGTCAGGAGAAGGCCATACAGCGTCGTCCTTCTGGATGAAGTAGAAAAGGCTCACCCTGATGTGATGGAACTTTTTTACCAGGTTTTTGACAAAGGCATGCTGGAAGACGGAGAAGGACGGCGAATAGATTTTAAAAACACCCTGATCATCCTCACATCCAATCTTGGCACAGATATGATCATGAAGGTTTGCGCCGATGAAGAGACCATGCCGGATGCACCGGCCCTGACGGAAATGCTGCGTCCGGAGCTGTTAAAGCGCTTCAAACCAGCGTTTCTGGGTCGGTTGAAAGTCGTGCCGTTTTTTCCCATTACTGACAAGAACATGCGCCTCATCGTTAAACTCAAGCTTGATCGTATTGCAAAGCGAATGCTGGAAAACAGAAATGTTACCTTTAAATACGATGAGGAATTAATAGAGTCCATCGGAAGCCGTTGCACCGAAGTCGACAGCGGCGCCAGAAACGTGGATCATATCTTAACGAATACGTTGTTGCCGGAAATGTCAAAAGAGCTGCTGTCCAGGATGGCGACAGGGGAGCAGATTAAAGAGGTTAAGGTGTCTTTGAGTGAGGAGGGGTTTGTGTTTGAGGTGCGTTGATAACATTTGGTGCCGTGTAACAAAATCTGTTTAGATATTATAGTTGATGATTACGGTAATAGAAACTTTCAGGGTTGTGGAGGCTAATGATGGCTTTAATATTTATTAACTTTGATAACTCTTACCAAGAACATCAGGCAAGAGAAGCTTACAATAGAATAGATCGCCTCGTATCTGTGGCCCATAGTGCACTAATTAGAATTAGGTATTCTGAAGCAGAACAGGAACGTTTCAGAAGATGGTTCGGTGACTATTCTCAGCAGAACAAAAATACCGTATGGCGGATAATAAATGCCATCCATGGAGCATTAAGGAAGGACATAAGATTGATAAAAGGTGGTGCAGCATGTGAACCCGACGATTACGCTTATGTACAAGGCGATCAGATCGGACAAACAGTTAACATATATCTGTGCCCTATGTTTTTTGCAGCCGGTATCAATGGAAGAGACACTACCGTCGGGACAGTTATTCATGAATTGTCCCACAAGTTAGGGCGCACTCAGGATCATGAATATGGTAATATAGCGTGTAGAGCGCTGGCACTTTTCAGACCAGAACAAGCACGTAACAATGCGGACAGCTACTTGTATTATTGTGAAAGCTTTCAATAGCACGCAAGTTAAACCAGAAAACAACGGGCTTACCCATTAAAGGGCAGGTCAAGAGAAAAAAACACCTCTCCTATGTTCTGGGTCAGTTCGTGGATTGGGTTGAGCCAGGTTGAGTTGAGCACCGCGAAACCCAACAATAACCTCAGCCCATTCCGTGCTTAGAGAGAGCTTGTAATGTCAAAACCAATTTCATTATTACTAAATTCTTAAATATGAAGACTTTGGACTGTCGAGTTAAAATCAGGATATAATATGACAACACATGACAAGCTTTTAATAAAAATCCTTCGTGGCACTTCAGATGCCAATATTTCGTTTTCTGGATTATGTAATTTGCTTAGGAACGAGGTTTAAATAACTTTCCCGTTATTGCGCTCAGATTTAGGTCGGATTTGTTCGATCCGAGGACTCAAAATCTTAAGGAATAGCGAGCTATTTTGTAGATTTTGAGTACTCCGATCGGACAAAGGCGGCCTGGAAGCTGAGATACAAGAATGGGAAAGTTGTTTAAACCTCGTTCCTTAATGGGCTTGGATTTAATGAGCGAATACGAGGTGACCATCATATCTTCACTATGAATGATGTTGAGGAAATATTGAACCTACAACCGATTGGTTCAAAAGCCAAGCCCAACCAAGTTAAACAGATTCGAAATATCATATTAAAATACAAACTAAATTGGGGAGTAGACGATGACTAAATATGAAATAATTATTTTTTGGAGTGACGAAGATAAGTCGTTTATTGCCGAAGTTCCTGAATTGTCTGGATGTATGGCAGATGGAAAAACGTATCAAGAAGCCCTTTCAAATGCTGAAATTATTATAAATGAGTGGATTGAAACTGCAAAAGTGCTGGAGCGTGAAATTCCGCATGCTAAAAGGCGATTAATGTTTGCATAAGAAACGTGGACTTTTTGAAATGTTTGTATCAAATTTCTTGACAACTACGTAAAAAACATGAAAATATTATGTTAATATAGCGTATTCTTGCTGGCGAGAATCCTTTTTAAAAACTCAAATTCATTACAAAAAGCAAATAATATGAGTCGTATACCCGCTATAATATTTTTTTTGATCTGTTCCCTGTGTGTTGTAACTATATCGTATAGTCAAGAAAATACTTTGAAACAATCCGGGAAACAGGAATTGGTGTTGAGCCAGGCTGATCAATTAATCCTTGAAGCCATTAATAAGACCAATGAGCGCATCGACAATCTTTCCAGAGAACTCAATGGTCGTATTGATATTTTGTGGATAACAATGCTTGGGGGATTTATGGGTGTTATGGCTTTTATAGGAGGTATTGTATTCTGGGACCGGCGGACGTTCTTGAAACGAGCAAGAGAGGAATGCCGCCAGGAAGTGATAGGTGAGAGAAAAATGATGGAAGGCATGCTGGCTGCTATAAAGAAACTTTCGGAAAAATTTCCGGAAGTACGCCAAGTGCTTAATAATTTTGGATTATTATAACCTAAATTGAGCGATTAGCCTTTAGCGGTTAGCTCTTAGGTTAATGATTACATGATGTTTTACTATTACAAACTTTCACCCATTGGGTGTTATTTCTAATTAACGTAATGCCCTGATTTTTTAAAGCTAAACGCTAATGGCTAACAGCTAATCGCTTAACTTAGTTATAAGATAAAAAGACCATGGCCTATACACAAGATAACAGACTAATTGCCATTGATACCCCGCTGGGCATGGATGTGCTGCTTCTTGCGGGATTCCATGGAATAGAAGGCATGTCAGGTCTTTTCAGCTTTGAACTCAACCTCCTTTCAGAAAACCACAACATAAAATTTGAAGACATTATCGGGAAAAACGTCACGGTATCCATAATCCTGGCAGATGGAAACAAGCGTTTTTTTAACGGCATAATTTCCAGTTTTTCACAAGGAAGGGGCGGCAACGAAGCCGGAGGTGATCCGCATTTTTCACATTATACAGCTACCATGGTTCCATGGTTCTGGCTGCTTACAAGGACAGCGGATTCAAGAATATTTCAAAAGCTTTCAGTGCCGGATATAGTAGAAAAGATATTTATCGAAAAAGGGTTTTTAGATTACAAGCTCCTTCTTAATGACAGCTACGATAAAAGAGACTACTGCGTGCAATACAGAGAAACCGATTTTAATTTTATTTCCCGTCTTCTGGAAGAAGAGGGCATATGTTACTTCTTTGAACACGAGGAAAAAAAACATACGCTGATTCTGGCCGATGCCTCTGATAAATTCAAGCCCTGTCCAAAACAGGAATCTGCACGGTATCAAATCAGCGCAGGCGGCTGGCTGGAAGAAGACGTGATAACCAGCCTGGAGAAAATGCAGGAGATCAGACCTGCCAAATATTCCATTAATGATTTTAATTTTGAGATACCGGGCACTGATATGAAGGTGGATGTCTCCACCAAACAGATGTTGGGTCCCGGAGAACGCGAGATATACGATTATCCAGGGCTTTACACAAAAAAAGCGCAAGGAGAGCGTTTAACTACGATACGCATGGAGGAAGAAGAAACAAAAATTACGACCATAACCGGTTCAAGTGATTGCAGGGCATTTACAAGCGGGTACCGGTTTAATCTTTCGGATTATTATCGGGATGATATGGACAAAAAAAATTATGTGTTAACCCATATCGAACATGAAGTGCACGAGGTGTCGGATTATCCCGGGGCTTCTATAAAGAGCATTGAGTCGGCATCGCCTTATATCAATCATTTTAAATGTATTCCTTATGATGTTCCATATCGCCCGTCACGTGATACCGAAAAACCTGTAGTACGAGGCACCCAGACAGCTATTGTGGTCGGTCCCGCAGGTGAAGAAATTTATACCGACGAACATGGACGGATAAAAGTTCAGTTTCACTGGGATCGTGAAGGGAAAAAGGACGAGAACAGTTCCTGCTGGATACGCGTCAGTCAGGTATGGGCAGGCGCAGGATGGGGGGCAATACACATCCCCCGTATTGATCAGGAAGTGATTGTAGATTTTCTTGAAGGCGATCCTGACAGACCTATTATAACAGGTCGTGTTTACCACGGTACCAACTCTCCGCCCTATTCTCTTCCTGATGAAAAAACAAAAAGCACTATAAAATCTGATTCTTCCCTTGGGGGTGGTGGGTCGAATGAAATCCGGTTTGAGGATAAGAAGGGAGAAGAAGAGATCTATCTGCATGGGCAGAAGGAATGGACTATTGCTATTGAGAATGATAAGAATCAGACCGTGGGGCATGATGAGAGCCTTTCTGTAGGGAACGATAAAACTATTGAGATCGGGGCGAATCATACGGAAAGCATCGGTGCTAACATGAGCATCAGGGTTGGAAAGAACAAGACTGAAACCGTCACAATTAACACAGCAGAAACAATTGGGGTAGCAAAAGAACTGACGATTGGCGCTGCTTACCAGGTTACTGTTGGTGCAGCGATGAATGAGACCGTGGGTGGCGCCAAGATGGAAGAGGTCGGCGCGTATAAGATGGAGACAGTTGCGAAAAAAAGAACGCTCAAAGTAGGATCGGATTTCGATCAGACCATTGGAAAGGACATGTCCACTGATGTTAAGGATAGCTTATCAATAAATGCTGGCAAAGATGGCGCTGTTCAGATAGGCAAAAATCTAGGTGTGAATGTTGATAAAAAACTCAGTGTAAAAGCATCTGAGACAATTACAGTCGTCAGCGATAAAGAAATTGTTTTGAAATCAGGAAGCGCCAGTATCGTCATGAAAAAGAATGGGGATATTACTATAAAAGGTGCGAAAATTACAGTTAAAGCCTCGAAGGATCTTGTCATGAAGGGCTCAAAAATTGCAGAGAATTAAATAAAGCCGGGAATGAGGATGACCGTGCAAAAAACACAAAACCATTGCGCTAACGATATGGGTGGTATACTCCAATTTGCGCCATTTGCTTCATGTATCGGGCATCTTGCCGGTACCAATGAGCAAGGTGAAGTTCTGGTGGAGTTCGATGGCTCTGGACCGAAAACTGCCAAATTGGTTGCCAGTCTGAATAAAATCGAACTCAGCAAAGGGGAATACAAGGGACGAGATGTCCTTCTTGTATTTGAAAGGGGAAATCCCAATTATCCGATTATATTAGACCTAATGGCATATCCACTCGAAAGTCTGCTCTCGTTAGTAATTTGTGAGGGCAAACAACAAAAGCCCGAGGAGACTCTGATTGACGGAAAACGCATAACAATTGAAGCTGAGGATGAAATTATTCTCAAGTGCGGTGTTGGATGTATTACTTTGCGCAAGGACGGCAAAATCGTGCTGAAAGGTACACACATCGCTTCAAGAGCAAAAGGGATGAATAAAATAAAAGGTGGTACGGTAAGGATCAACTAGCCATGGAATATATGGGTTTTGTAAATTTAACCCCTTTTGTTGCAGATCAGTTTATCTTAATGGATGAAAAAGGAGCTGAAGTCCTTACATTTATCGTAAAAGCAACCTACAACATTAAAAACGGTGCAGAAATTGAAATAGCTGAAGAGCAGATTCCCATAAATATGGCTGCTGAGTACTATGGCGAGCCTGGATTAACCAGTTTAAAATATGATGCCGAGGTAGCGTTTACCAAAGTAACTACAGATATAGTGCTTATCGGTCATGCGTATGCACCAAAAAAGAATACAAAACAGTTAGATGTGTCCCTGCGCGCAGGGCATCTTAGCAAGCGCTTGAGGGTATTTGGAGACAGATTTTGGAATAAGACTTTAGGCTTCTGGTCGATGACCGCACCGCGGCCCTTTGAAACAATGCCGTTACAGTATGAGCGAGCTTTTGGTGGATGGGACCGGAGCAATGAAAATCCAGCGAAGCAGAGCTTTGAAGCCCGGAATCCTGTCGGAACCGGATATATGTCTAAGAAACATGGCAAAATGAGGCAGGGTACCAAGCTACCGAATATTGAAGACCCCAGATTCCTGATCAAGAGCCCAAAGAATCAACCACCCCCGGCAGGCTTTGGTTTTATTGCTCCCAATTGGCAGCCGCGATTTCAATTTGTCGGCACGTATGATGGAAATTGGATGAAAAATAAAATGCCATTGTTGCCGGGAGATTTCGATGCCAAATTCTTCAATTCCGCTCATCCGGATCTCATCACGTCTAATTTTTTTAAGGGCAGTGAGCCAATTGAGATAATCAACGCTTCTTCAAAAGGCAGAATCAGTTTCAATCTTCCAACAATAAGCTTAGAAGCCGTTTTGAAGATGAAGGATCAGACACGACATCAGTTGGAAATGAATCTGGATACGGTAATCGTCAATACAGATGAAAATTTGTTGTTTCTCATTTGGCGTGGCAATACCAGTATTCACAAAAAAGTCAATGATGTTCTGTGGGCCAAAACCCAAGTAAGGAAGGGGTGACCTAATGGCCAATACTGATCCTGTATCACCAGTGGCGATTACTGGTATCGGAATGTTAACATCCGTAGGACACACTGCTTATCAAACGTGTGCTTCCATACGCGCTGGTATATCACGGATTACGGATATCGACTACTTTCTCATTGAAAATGATTGGTTCGAAGAAGTTCCTATAACGGGCTGTCCGATAATCGGTATCACAGATGGGCACTTAGGATTAGGCCGTTGGACGAAGATGGCTGCAATGGCTATTCAAGATCTGATAATTAGTGCTAAACTGCTGGAGGGGGATTTAACTCAGACCGGACTTTTTTTGGGACTTCCGTCTTTGCAAAGAAAAGGCGTTGATACGCGGATGGCAAATATGCTTGGTTTGCGCATAGGACAATGGAACAGAATCGAAAGATTAGAAGACAGAACGCATATATATACTGAAGGGCATGCTGCCACAGCGAAAGCCTTCATGAGTGCAATACAGGAGATCAATGGGAACAAGATTAAATACGCTATAGTAGGTGGCGTGGACTCTTTAGTCGAACTGGACACATTAGCGTTTTTTTATGAAAAGAATAGGTTGAAGACTGAAGATAATACGGATGGTTTTATCCCGGGGGAGGCTGCTGCATTTGTGATGATAGAAAACAAGGGGCAAGCTCAGCAGCGTGGAGCAGATATCATGGCCATGCTGGAAGCACCGCACACTGGAACGGAGCCGGTAACAATCTGGTCAGAAGACCCCTCCACGGGATCTGGACTTAGTGAAGGCGTGCGCGGAACTCTTGAGCAGCTTTCAGACAAAGGGGTACAAACCGGATTGATCATTTGTGATCTGAATGGTGAGACTTACAGGGCAAAGGAATTTGGCAATACAGCAGCCAGGGTACTAAGTGATTTGCAACCAGAGTGGAAATTATGGCATCCGGCGGAATGTATCGGCGACACAGGCGCCGCATCCTTTGCCATTTCTGCTTGCTTAGGCGCCAGATCCCTCCAACGGGGTTATGCCAAAACAGAGAATGTTTTGGTGTGCGGTTCTTCGCATGATGGTTTACGGGGTGCTGCATACTTGAGGAGGTTTCATTAAGGAGGAGTAATATGGGGGTAACAGTAGGCGTCAATAATTTATCGGTAGTACACAAGAACAGTTCCGGAGTAACCATTGCGTTTCCGGATGTGTGTATCACACCAGCTGCTCCTTCGCCGCTTCCTATCCCGTACCCCAATGTTGCAAAATCGGGCGATACTGCTAAAGGAAGCAAAAAAGTAAAATGTGATGGCAATCCTATTTGCCTTAAGGATTCTAACTTCAGTACGAGCACGGGAGATGAGGCAGGGACGAATAAGGGAGTCGCTTCCGGCAAAAATAAAGGCAAGGCAGAGTTTATCAATTATTCATTTGATGTAAAAGTTGAGGGAAAAAATGTAGCCAGGGCTTTTGATTTGATGTTGCATAATGACAAAAATACGCCGCCGTTTCCAGTCTTGCAGCAGCCGATTATAGCTATAGCAAAAGATGAGGACCCAGATCTTCGAGATCTGACGAAGGTTGAATGGTAAAAGAATAACACGAGTCTCGTAATTGAATTTAAGTTGGAGCTATGAGCGCAAATATGGGTAGTCTGCAGCCTTTTACAGTATATGATCAAGTCTATGTTTGTGTTATTGACAGTGCGCATGCTTTATCCTTTTTCCAGGCAAATTCCGTAAACAATGGACTAAATTATCGCCATTATCGACCTTTACAGATGATCGCAAGAGCGCATGGCTTCAAGTTTATTTGTATATTTCAATGAATTATGAAATCCAGCCGTTATGTGCCCTCATAGAATTGGAGATAGATTATGCCAACAGTTTCTGAACTTAGTTCTGAAATAACGGAAGATCGACAAACAGTCGAAATCAAAATAACAACGAAGGGCAATTGGACATCAGGGGACGAGTCGGCAGTATGTATTAAACGGATAAAAGATCATCCAGATTGGGACATTATCGCCTTATGGGGAAAAAAAGCCGTTGAAAACAGATATATGCCTACCGATTTCCTAACAATAAATGACGTGCAGGACGGCACTGACAAGACTTACGAATGGATACCTTGCTGGTCATGGGACGGAAGTGGTAAAGCGTCGAATGATATGACAGATGGTGATTATGTGTCTAATGATGTCGAAATATATGGAGTACTTCGGGCGGAACATATGTTCAAGAAATGGGGTTGGCAAAAAGTGAACTCCAAGATGGGGAATCATGGGATAGACAGCCTTTTTAAAAAAGGAAAGCAGTTAGCACTTTGTGAATCGAAAGCAGGGGGGGTAAGGAGTGCGGTAGATGACTACACAAAGTTTCTGGAGATGCACTCGGACGAGGAAGGGCAGCAAGGTGACTGGAGCTTGGTAAGGAGAAAAAAGGATATGGTTACAAGTAGACTCAAAGGGGGAGGCATTCGATGGGAACTCGGACAGACCTTTCCTAATCAGTATACGGAGACTAAGATCTACGAAATGACCAAAAGCTGGGTTGAGACAAAGATAGATGAAATGATTAAAACAGGCGGCAGACTGAGAAAAACAGGACAGCAATTACAAAATCGTATGAAGAGAGGTAAAGTATTTAGGTACTTCAATTACTATGCTGCTGACCCTCTGTACGCGCTCCCAGGTGTTTATGTAGTTCATAGATGTCGCACGGCAGAATTCCTTGGCACGGGCGAAAAACTTAGCAAAAAAGAAAAGGTGTATGATTGGCCAGATAGGGGGGAAAGACTTGATCAAGAATTTTTGTGGCTGGACTTTCATGAGCCTTTTGTGGAGTTGGAAGAAAGCAATAAGGAAGAGGTTGAAGACGAAATAGAAGATGCGTACAGCGACTTACCAGACGATTGGTAGTCCCAACAAAGTAATGCAGGTTAGGAATACCGGAAAGATTCAAAGCATAATCTGTATCTGGCAGAGAATTTAGTGGCTTATCTGGCAGCGAGATTTTTGCAATACCCTGTTGTTTTTTGTTGGCATTGCTATTGAACTGAAACAGTGCCTATTTCACTGTTAATTTCTTGTTGATTGAGGCATAAAATGGAAACAAACGTATCCATTCATGAGCTTCGTGAGAATATTAGAGAACTCTTAGTTTTTATCCTACGTGATCATTCCGAGAGTGACGACGCCCATGCAATTTGTATAACGGCCCACTGGGCTGCTAGTTATCATAATGACTTGGCTATTCTTGATTATTTATTGGATGCAGATGACCAGTCGTTTTATAAACACCTCTATCAAGCCGCTCGGTGCCGTCTTTATTATCTTGGAAAAAGGCTGGCAGGTTTGGAGAAATCTGCATCTTATGATGTCGCTACCGTCGATAAGTATTTTTTTTGTGGTATCTCAAGTAGTTATATAAACGTTGCAAGAACTCTCTCACGTGTGATGAGAACAAAAAAACATTCTAGGCTCGATTCATTTGAACGATTTGCGTACAGCACACTAATTCGCCTGCTTATTGATAAAGAATCATCTGAGCAATTAATAAAAACACACTCTGAAGCAATACGTTTCGCTGATCACGATGACTCTCGTTTGCGTTGTGCACTTGCGATCTCCGATCATGATCATTCTGCGTTTGTGGCGGCATTTTGGGCACTTCTGAAGCATAGATCTTGGGAAATCGAGACAAATGTTGTTACGAATGTTCCGGATCGGTTGATTTTTGTCGAGGGACTCGCTCTTTTGAGGGTTGCAGGAATGTATGATATTCACATAGATATAGATTCCTCGATGGTGCCAAAATTTCTCTTAGGAACTCTTATTGCCGATCCACCAAAAGATGGCTATCTCAAGCTACCAGTAAAAGATATTGAAAAAATACGGGAAAAACAAAGGAAAGCCAGGAAAAAATAAGAAGCGGACTGAAACAATATTTGTGCACAATGGGGAAGGGCTTAGAGCCAAAGGGCTTAGGATTATTTCTTAATTAATAACTATTGTGGGTATTGGGCATAAATATGTTGTATTTGTATATATCACAGCATTGGTAACTGTCTTTCAAAATTTAAGAGGCGGCTATTGTTCGGTGCTTTTGTGTTTTCCTGTTGTGGCCTTTCCCTGTACCAAAAAATATACCTTGGAGCAGATGAAAAACATCAAAGAGACATTCAACTGGCTGAAAACAATGACGACTTAAATAAGAGGATTCAGATAAAACAACCATACCCAAAATGACCCAAACAATATTGGATTTTGAAACAGAACTATACCAGGAACATCTTGAGGAAGCCTCCTTCCTTTACGAGCAACGCCTGACCCTGTTCGATGATCCCGAAATAACGTGGCTGGACATCGCAGATTTTGAGGAACGTTTTGAAGCACATATTGACGCTCTGGTAGTTGGCGAAGAGCTGGCATTGAAAGTATGCAAAACTCAGGCAGTGGAAGGTGACTTTGGCGAACTCCATGCAGCGGTCAGAGTTTTCTGTCGGCAAAATCGGCTGGACTTTGTGCAGGAATGCCTGGAAGCCCTTGATCCAGAGGATGCGGAAAGGGTTCAAGCCATAAGTGACGCCCTCAACCATGAGCTGCCGGCAGAATGGAAAGAAGAATTTATTCGTATTCTATCAGAAGGGGATCAAAAGCTAATTCCTGTTGCTGCTAAACTTATAGGGTATCGACGGTTGTCTTCAGGGAAAGAACTTCTCCATGCATTGCAGCAAAACAATTCAGAAGCAGTATCTAATATTATTTGGTCTATTGGCCGAGTTCGCGAACAATATGCCCGCACACTCCTTTTCAATAAGTATCTTAAACACGAAGATGAATCAGTCTGTTCTGCAACAGCGCTGGCTCTTTTGCGTATCGGCGATCCGCAAACCTTAGATCATTGCTTGCATTCTGTCCATTCAGGAAATTGGCCGCTTCTGCCGCTTGGACTTGGAGGCAGCCGCTCAACGGCAGCGGTTCTGATAGAAAGTGCCACTAAGAACAAGGCAAGCGCTGATTGCCTGATCGCATTGGGTTTGCTCGGGGATATTTCGGCTGTTGACACACTTCTATCAGATCTTGGCAATGCCGATTTTGCCGAGTCTGCGGCAATGGCACTCAATTCCATTACTGGCGCGGGAATTTACGAAGAAGTTTTTATTCCTGAAGAAATAGATGAAGAAGAACTGTTTGAAGAAGAACTTAAAAAGCTGAAACGCGGGGAAAGTCTTTATCCCCCGGGAGAAGAACCAGGCACCACCATCAACCGCATCTCACAAAAACCGGAAGACTGGCAAAAGTGGTGGGCTGAAAACAAATCACACTTTAACCCCGCAATCCGGTATCGTAACGGCAAACCGTATTCGCCCGCCTGTCTGTTAGAAAATCTGCAATCGGAAAAAAGCCCTCATCAGGTGCGGCAGTTAGTTTACGAAGAGTTGGTCATCCGCTACGGCATTGACTTCCCCTTTGAAACAGACATGCTGGTATCACAGCAAAAGCAGGCCATAGCAAAATATTCAGAATGGATTAAAGCCAACGTCGGCAGTTTCCAAGAAGGTAAGTGGTATTTTGCCGGAAAGTTGATGACTTCGCCATAGAGCGCAATGGCTGCGTAGGATAGTCTTTCGGTACATCCGTCAATGGTTAACGTAAGGAAAACTTGGAAGTTGGTAGGAGAGTGAATATGTTGTCCGGTCTTTTTTGCCCATATCTTTCTGGTGATGTGGAATTAAGCACTGAAAGGGAAAGACACATAGCTGAAAATCATCCCGATCTCTTGCCCAAGTATCGGGATCTCATAGCTGAGACTCTTGCTGAACCAGACCGGATAAGAATTAGCGCACGTTTTAAAAATGCTCGACTTTTCACCCGGTGGTTTGACAATTTGCGCGGTGGCAAGTACATTGTAATTGTTGTGGTTTCCGAGACTTGCCCGGTTAAACGCCATTGGATCATTACGGCATATATCGCCAGAAAATTGGTTGGAGGTGAGACCGAATGGAAACGAAGTTGATCTTCAAGTACGATCGCAAAGGAGACATTCTCTATATCAATAAAAGAGCCCCCTATCCCGAACAGGAATCTGAAGAAATGGGCGATGATATTATAGCGCGGATCAATCCTGAAACGGGTGAAGTTGAGAACATCGAAGTGCTTTTCTTCTCAACACGACTTCTGCGTGACGACCTATTCGAGGTGCCAGTCACGCTTGTTCAATCTGCAAACAAACCTCGGCAGGGAGAGAACAGTGTAACCCATGTTAATTATTAAGTTTTGGCTATACAGAGAGAAAGTAACTTCCGTTGGGTTAATTTGAAAGACTATCGTTGGGAGAGCACACTTTATAAACAATATGTATGCTATGACAGCAAACGAGAACTTGTAAAAAATGAATCTAACAAATATTGCAATAATCGAAAGTATTGTTGAACAACATGCGGAAGAAGCAGCATTTCTGTGGTTTCTCCGTGATGCTGCTGTCTTGGCGCCGCACTATTCCCTGAAGGACCTGGCAGACATAGATGAACGTGTGGAAGCTCACATAGATGGATTGCGAATTGCTGGAGATGTGGGGTGGAGTATCTGCGCGGATGGGCTGGCACAGGAGGAACCCGGGGAAGTGTTTGCCGCTGCTGTTCTGGCCTTTGAGAGCGGACAAGATCAGCGCATCAAGATGGTGCTGAAAGCTGCGGCCACAGATCCGGAATTATCCAGGGGAGTTATTTCCGCGCTGGGCTGGCTGCGGTTCGACCAGGTGAAAGAGCATATTGACCAGTTGCACCGATCATTATCATCTGAACTGCGTCGGATCGGCATAGCAGCCTTTGCCGTGCATCGCCAGGATCCCGGCTCAACACTTGTTGACGCTTTAAATGATGATGAGAGCACTTTTCTTAAAGCGCGTGCTATTCGCGCTGTAGGTGAGCTGGGCCGTATTGATCTGCTCCCTATGCTAAAGAATCGGTTTTCCGCCAAGGACAAGGATTGCCAATTCCGGGCTGGTTGGTCAGCGGTTTTGTTAGGAGACAGAGGTGAAGCCCTGGAGTTTCTCAAAAGCTTTGCCATATCAGAGTCACCCTTCAGAGAAAGCGCTTTGAACCTTACTTTGCGGGTTATGGACAATATCAGTGCTCAAAACTGGCTGAAAGAAATGTCTCAGCAACCTGACTGGCTTCGCTATACGATGATCGGGGCTGGAGTTGCCGGAGATCCGGTACGCATTCCGTGGATTATTGAGCATATGAAAATTCCGGAGCTGGCCCGGGTAGCGGGAGAAGCATTTACCATGATTACCGGAGTTGATATTGCATACGAAGATCTTGAGGGTGAGTGGCCTGAAGGCTTTGAAGCCGGGCATACGGAGAACCCCGAGGATAAAGATGTGGAAATGGACTTTGATGAAGATCTTCCGTGGCCTGATGCTCAATTGATTGATAAATGGTGGACAAAAAATAAAGCTGCGTTTCGAAACGGGACTCAATATTTCTTGGGTCAACCTATATCCCCTGAACATCTCCACAAGGTTCTCAGAACCGGCTTCCAGCGCCAGCGGGCT
>Ga0255431_1026_pt1 | contig 26890 bp, 29 predicted proteins | sample ANMaggSeSYBR02J5_FD_182633 | JGI IMG/M metagenome (GOLD analysis project Ga0255431, IMG submission 182633) | Sediment cell enrichment communities from methane seep in Santa Monica Basin, California, United Staets - ANME aggregate JGI... | ecosystem: Environmental > Aquatic > Marine > Cold seeps >... | reverse complement strand
ATCCCTCTTGGCCTACTTTTATAGTAAGCTGCAAGATACTTTTTTTTTGCTCTTGCAATAAGGTGTATATACGAACACGGATTAACACAGATTTCGCATGCATTATCCGTGTTTATCTGTGTTCATCCGTGGTTAACAGAACTGATTAATAAGTATAATCAGAAATAATAAAAAGTCTCTCACATAGAGGGGAAAAAATGCTCTATGTACTCTGTGGTTTTTAGCATCAGATAAAATATATATATATATTTTTACTGTCTGTGGCGGCACCAACACGACATACACAAACATTGCAATCTAGCATCAAAACCCTCTGGCCTACGCTCCATTTATCATCATCCCGAGTGCGAGCCTTCCTGCAGATGTATACGATAATTGGGCGGTTTTAACATTGAATTATTGAGAAAACTATTAACGTTATAAGACCAAGTGATTTTAAGTGCCTGTATCTGTTAAATTACCCAACGAGTTCCAGGGAATATATAAGAACATATTTAAGAGCAATCCTGAAGAAAGCACAATGCAACTTGTGATTCACGAGTTGCGCAGGAGGCTTGCCGAGTACAGGTTGATGGAAAATAAGTTACATAAGCACTCATGACATTTCCAGACACCCATGAGCATGAAAATACGCTTAAGATCTCCCCGTCTGGCATCTTATCTTAAAACCCATGCATGAGGGCTGTGATTTTGTTCAGTAGTGATCTGAATCTGGATTATGACAAGTTAGTCGATTATTACAAACTACGTTTTCAGATTGAGTTTAACTTCCGAGATGCAAAACAATATTGGGGTCTGGAAGATTTTATGAATGTTAAGGAAGTTCCTGTGAATAACGCTGCCAACTTAGCTTTTTTCATGGTGAATGTTTCTCAGGCATTAATTCACAATGTTCAAAAAGATGATCCCAACTTTGGTATCCAAGACCTTAAAGCACACTTCAGAGGTAGCAAATATGTCAATGAAACATTAAAATTGCTACCGCAAAAACCAGATCAAATTTTAATTCAGCAGATATTTAACCGAATAACGAAAATCGGAAGTATTAATGGTGGTTAGTACAGGTTAATTGGCGAAGGTGTTGATACCCTCCCTCAATTGGTAGCTTGATCGAGTTGCCTCCCCGGAACAACGCATATGACCAGAATGTTAAGCGAAATTCGCGCCGCCTTCAACAAATACACGTCCCCTCTCATCTGTCCACACTTACTCCAACGTCCAACCTCCAGCCCGCGGATGCCCCGCAATTTAAGTTGTGCCATTTGGCCAGTACTCCTATTTATCTAATTATGCATTTAGCTCCTTTATAATTTTCAGGAATTCATCAATCAAATGAGATTTCATTGCGGAGTGGTACGGCTGGAGCTAATAGAATTGTAGAAAACTGTTAAATCGCAAGAAAGCTATAAAATATCACTAAGCAATATATCATTAAATTGTATTTAACCAAGCCTTAGTAATAATTAATTATCAGAAGGAATGCCATGTTTCCGGTTACAAGAATGAGAAGACTCAGATCACCCCCTTTAAGGCGGATGGTGAGAGAAACAGCATTATCAGTAGATGATCTGATCGCACCACTGTTTATTGATGAGAATCTGGCAAAGCCCCAGCCCATCGCGTCCATGCCCGGTATCAGGAGGGAAACCCCTGAAAGTGTGGTTAATGAGGCAAGGGAACTGGCCAAGATGGGTATTCCTGCTGTGATACTGTTCGGGCTGCCAAAGGAAAAAGACGAGACAGGCACCCATGCATACGGTGACGACGATGTGGTCCAGAATGCCACCCGTGCGATCAAAGCCGACCTGGGTGATGATATATGGTGGTGATAACTGACCTGTGCCTGTGCGAATACACATCCCACGGTCATTGCGGTATTGTAGATTATAAGACCGGGGATGTGCTTAACGACCCCACCCTGCCCATACTGGGTAAGACCGCTGTAAGCCATGCACGGGCCGGGGCCGATATTGTGGCACCTTCGGGAATGATGGATGGGATGGTGGCAGCCATTCGCCAGGCCCTTGATGAGAATGGTTTTACGAACACGCCGATCATGTCCTATGCTGCCAAGTACTCATCCTCGTTCTATGGACCGTTTCGGGATGCTGCTGATTCAGGATACAGTTTCGGGGACCGCTCCACATACCAGATGGACCCTGGCAACAGCAACGAGGCCATGCGTGAGGTGCAGCAGGATATTGAGGAAGGAGCAGATATCGTGATGGTGAAACCGGCACTGCCGTACCTGGACCTGGTCTACCGGGTCAAGCACGAGTTCGGGATGCCAACGGCAGCATATAGTGTCAGCGGCGAATATTCAATGATAAGGGGAGCGGTTGACCAGGGCTGGCTGGATGAAAGTGCCATTATGGAATCCCTTCTATCTATCAAGCGGGCCGGGGCTGATATGATACTTACATATTTCGCCAGGTATGCGGCTGAAAAGCTCAGGGGTTAGCCTGGGAAATTGCCTGATCACCAGTTTTACTGAATACAGCCACATTTGCCATTAAAACTGTATCCTCAGGATTACCTCCGTCAATATTCATTGGTCTTTTCACATATAGGAATGGCTGGGTCCCAAAAATTTGGGACAACTCTTCAATTGTGAACAGTTCCTCAGGCGGGTGAGAGTGTCCTAAATAGGATTCAGTTATCTTGCGTTGTTGTGCAATCTCAGCCGGGGATGCCCCAGCACGGTAATTTGGGAACCCTGCTACGATGATCCCTTCCGGTTTCAGGTTCTTCCTGATGAATTGATCGATCTCACTGGAAAATATTTCCTTGTTCTTACTGGCTGAACTGTTATTGCATAGTGCGATCTCATGGGCTGCACTTACTATCAGTAGGCAGTCGGCAGGATAAGGCATCCTGACTTCCAGTGCATCTTTAAATGACATTTGCATCGGAAAATATTTCACATGCAATAGCCGGGGGACATCATGGATGGTTGCGGAAGGTTCAATATTAATGACAGATGCCATTATTCCCAGGCTGTCAATGATCCTTGCCCCCATACCCGGACCGCCCCCTATATCAATTACACTATCCTCATTTGATATTCGCGTGAACAGGACCTCTTTGACCAGTTCGTGCATAACACCGATCCTGGTGGCGAAAGTGTTGGTGTAGTCCACACCATTGAATTTTGTAATGTTATCCATGTGAATCCTTCATGATATTTGTTTTCAGCGGATATATATTCTTGTAAAACATCCACCACCAACCACCCTACAAAAACTATCCCATCCCACAATAAGAAATCCTCAAATACATCCACTCCCATCCCTCCAACAATCAAAACCCATTTACCACACCATAAGCAGATTATACACATACTCAACTACCCGGAAAATCCCGGACCTATGCCCGCCTTTGACTCCAAGAACAAATCTGGCGGCGGCAAGGGACCCCCTGCAGACACGACTTTTGCTCAAAAGACCCGGGGCTCGTCAAAAACCTGCAAGTGATGCCGGTAACACCGGACTGTGACCCGGGCATATACGACCTGGACAAGTACGGAGGGACAGGGACTTCTGGAAGCTTGCCGATCCTGCAGTAAATGATTTACTGGAAATGAAACGGAACCGAAAGGAACCAATTAGTCATTTGGGAGTTTAGCAAAATATACAGAAATGCGGCAAAATGAAGCTCCCCACAGCAGAGCTGTGGGGTATAACGACCTGTATCGAGTTATTTTGAAAATATAAAATATGATATGATTAATTGAATTGCCATCAAGCCTATTATAAAAAATTTAGTACTCCTGATAGGTGTGGTATTCATGATTAATATTCCAGTGAATGCATATACTCCACCAAGGGCGCTTTTAATAAATAATTCTTTATGATCTATGTTCATAGATATATACTCCATTTCTTAAAAAAATACCATCGGAATTCCCGATGGCACTTATTTAGTTCAGACTGGTCCGTATGGTATTGGAATATAATGATCTTTATTTATTCCGGCGTAGCCATCGATAAGTCCATAATCACATGGCCACCAATTAGAACACTTTTCATCATATCTGGAAAGATCATCAAGATCAAGCCAGAGATCCATAGATGCATCATGAGGATTTCCATAGTACGCATATGCAGCAAACACAAGTACAATAATGACTGCAGTAACAGGACCTAAAGATACTGCAATACCAATTGCGGCTAATACCACTACGATAGCATATGGCAAAGCACCGCATATTACACCCGCACCACATGCAGACCAGAGTGGGCTTATCCATATCCTTAAATATCCATCTTCAGTCCATACCTCATAACTTTCGTTTCCATGATCTTTTAATGTACTAATATCATACTCAGTTTTAGCATTAGTTTTATCATACTCATAGCCAGTAATTTTTATATCCTTTCCATTATGCTGGATTGTTACAAGTTCAGTCTCTGTACCAGAATCAACTAAATATAATTCAGTGTCGCTTGTCTTGGACAATAAAGTCATTTTAACTTCTTGTTGGAAGACCTCTCCATTTGCATCAATTGATGGAGCTGTTATGATTTTATCGTCACCAACTTCAGTTATTGATAGTTCTTGTTTTGCAAAATCATTGAAAAGTTTCTTTTGCTCTGCAGTCATTAGTGATTCAATTTCTTTTTCAGACATATTATGAATATCTGAATAAGAAACATCTTTTAAATTCGTTACATTTAACCGAATCTTTTCAATCTGTGCTTCTGTAGTCTTTGCACTTACTGCAGGTACAAACGCCATGCTTACAATAAGCATCACCGCAAGCACTGCAGATAACTTCATTCCATTACGTTTCATCTTTTTATTCCTCCAAATTATTTCTCCCGGAGGCAAAACTAAAACCTTAAGTAAGAATAAGGTAAAGTTAGATAATGTCTTCGGGCGTTTTTTGGGGTTCAACCATTCTATTGTAGGTTCAGTTGAACCCCGCGTAACATACTTTAATATTACAGATTGTGTTATGAACGACGAGATATTTACATCTTTTGCTATGTTTTCCATTTTTGTAACACATATGAGTTTTTATTTATATAATTTTAGAATTGGAATTGAATGGGATATTATAAACAAAAGTTTAACGATATATCGGTGAATATGCCCTATAGATTATTATAATGGAAAAATAGTGTCAAGTCGAGCGTAAAGTGTCGTACTGATTTATTTAAATTCGCCTACGCTATACAAGATATGGTGGATGTTCGCTATACGTTTCATGGTTGACTTGACACTAGTTTGGCATCATTGTTATGCAAAGGCAGTTCTAAATATTTCAGTACCAGCCGAAGTTGTGTCTTATTAGCTTTTGTTTTTGCAATCCATCCGTCTAAATCTTGATATTTCCTTGTTCCTACTGGCTGAACTGTTATTGCAGAGTGCGATCTCATGGGCTGCACTTACTATAAGCAGGCAGTCGGCAGGATAAGGCATCCTGACTTCCAGTGCATCTTTAAATGACATTTGCACCGGAAAATATTTCACATGCAATAGCCGGGGGACATCATGGATGGTTGTGGAAGGTTCAATATTAACGACAGATGCCATTATTCCCAGGCTGTCAATGATCCTGGCCCCCATACCCGGACCGCCCCCTATATCAATTACACTATCCCCATTTGATATTCGCGTGGACAGGACCTCTTTGACCAGTTCGTGCATAACACCGATTCTGGCGGCGAAAGTATTGGTGTAGTCCACACCATTGAATTTTGTAATGTTATCCATGTGAATTTGTTTTTGGGACAGCTTGATAGATAAGCGTTAATATACTTTACCACATTTGGTTATCTTCCCTTTAAAAGGTGGTGTATCCGGAATATCATCAATAGAGACTGAAAACGAAAAAGTGACTATAACATGAGTTTCGGCAATTTACATTTAACCGGCAAGTTAAATTAGAGAAGATATATATACTATAATCACGTTTATTTATTTGTGACTTCCCACGATCCGCAGAGTCGGTCATATATGATACTACAAGTTATGAAAAATGTGGAAGAGTCACCCCTATCGATCAATCAATATTTCAAAGAGAAAAGAGCACCATTTAGCCAAGCGCAATATTATATTTATAAAAAAATCTTAAAAGAAAATGGTATAGAAGGCTTGTCTGACCAGAGATGTGAAGGAAATAACCTGCGATTTACTGATGACATGAAAAATTTTGTAATTGGGTTGCTTGAACACAACCGTTCTATGCCAACTACACAGGTTCAGAATGCGATTAAAAGCAGGTTTGAAATTACCATCTCCAACACAACCATCAAGGACTTCCGTAGAGAAAATGATTTGAGTTGGGTTCGTCTGGAGAGCAATCATATTTCAATAGGTGAATCTGGGGCAGCTGAGATACCTATTGCTCTTGCGCTTGGGACAGGTTTAATCGATGCAATCACTGATTCAATCAGTCGTCGCGTAAAAGATAAAAAAGAATCTGGCGTGTTTGAGAATAGTGCACGATTTGAGAAAGACCATACTGATCTCCGTTCAAAAGGTAAGTTCACTTCTGAATATAATAAGTCCCCCTCAGTAACAGAATCGAGATTCAAGTCATTAGATGAAAAAATAAGCAATAAAAGGTTTGCTGCAATGGATATATTCTCATTATCTAAAAACTCTATTTTGCGGCGCACTCTGGCACTTTTTTCTTTGCCTCTGGTTACTGCGAACGGAAGAGCCAGAAGTGTTGATAATCCGAGAGGTAATGCTTTAAAATACCTATGCGGCGTAAATTACAAAGCATCAACTATAGATAAACATATCAGGGAGTTGAAATACCTCCAGATATCAGATGATCTGATAGAATCCACAGCAAGGTTTTGGATTGATTTCTGGAGCAGTAGAAACGATTCAGATAACATTTTCACATGTTATTACATAGATGGTAACACCAAAGCACTCTGGTCATCCAAGCCATGCCATAAAGGTAAGGTAACAATGCTTGGCAGGGTGATGAACTGTTTAGAGCAGGTTTTTATTCATGATGGACAGGGACATCCTATCTATTTCCAGACATTCAATGGTCATGCTGATCTTGGGAAGAACTCACTTGGTATGATGGATAAAATAAGCGAATATCTCAAGGATACTACAACATCAGGTGACCAAATTACAGTAAATAGGATTTTAATACTGGATGGTGGTGGAAATGGCGTTAAAACTTTACGTGAGATCTCTGGTTCGGATTATCACTTCATAACAATTTTGGATTCCAACCAGATCAATGATAGGAAGATTAAATCTATATCCGAGAAAAAACGGTATGACTTTGGCGATGCATATCTGGTAGACTGCACAATAGAGCTTGAAGATTCTAACGAGAAGGGTTACATATTTGAGACAAGAGCGGTACAAGTTCATTGGGACAATGGCAGAACGTCTGTTCTCATAACAAATTTATCAGAGGAAATATTTTCCACAGATAATGTTGTGAAGTCTTACTTTAACAGATGGCCTGCGCAAGAGCTTAATTTTAGAGATATGAAGAGCGGTGTCAATATTCATCGTGTAGTTGGTTATGGCAAGAAGTTGGTGGACAATGTCACGGTTCTTGAGAAGATCGAGCGACTTCAGAGACTGAAGAATGAACTTGAATGGGAATTGAGAGATCCTCTGAATGAAATAAGGAATCTGGAAGATACTCTACAGTTAAAAATTAATGAAGAGAGAATATATAGGGAGAAGTCAACAATTATAAAAGGAACACGAAGACTGTCTGAGCATGATATGCAATCTCTAAAGAGCATTCAAAAGGAAATAAATAGTATTAAAAGGAAGATAAAGAAGATCGAAAAAGATCACCTGAAACAGTTTACATCACTGAAGAAAAAAAAAGATGAACTTGCAAGAATCATAGATAAGAAGAAGATATATAGTGTGGATGTGGAGCTGGACCAGATCATGACATGCTTCAAGATTTCCTTTGCGAATATATGCTGTTACTTGCTGGATGAATGTTTCAACGGTGAAAAAATGACACTACAGCGGCTTTTTGAGGTGATATTTGATCTTCAAGGTGAAGTAAGAATTGAAAATGGATGCCGAAATATATTTATAAAGAAAAATCCAAAACAACAGGAAGTCATGAAGAAATTAGATTCGGCACTCGATTCAATTAATCATATGGAGATTGAAGATTTGAATGGATGGATGTATAACTTCAAGCTTGTCTAATTTAACTTGCCGTTATAATTCATATACCCGAAACTCATGTATAATCATTTCTAACGAGGACCCTGCAAGCCAGAACATAAAGGACATGCTGCAACAGATCAGGGACTGGAACCCAATAAAAATTGATTGTGAAAAAGTCATTGCAGCCTTTGAGTTTAAAAGGTTCAGGCTGGTGGAAATTGAAGGACTTCATATCTATCAGGACGGGCTGGACAGGGAACTAAAAGCATGTGGATTGGATTCGGATATTATAATCTTTGCTTCCAGGCACCGCAGTAAGGACGGGAGACAGATACTTACCGTGCATCCCACCGGCAATACGAAAGAGGCAAGTTATGGAGGACATCCCATGGAACTGGCTGCATCCGCCCCCCAGGCAATGCGCTCCATCTTCCTGAATCTAAAGACCCTTGCAAAGAATGAGGATTTCGAGGTTACACTTGAAAGCACCCACCACGGGCCCAGTGATCTGGGAACGCCTTCCCTTTTTGTGGAAATAGGCAGTTCAGGGCAGGAATGGGTGGATCCTGTAGCGGGTCGTATTGTGGCTAATGCAATACTTATGCTTGACAATGAAAATGTACCTGTAGCTGTTGGGTTCGGAGGCAACCATTACGCACCCAGGCAGACCAGGTTGATCGAAGAGACCAGTGTGGCTTTCGGCCATATTTTTCCTACATATAAGCTGGACGACCTGGACGAAACACTCGTAAGACAGGCATTCGACAGGTCATGCGGGGATATCGCATTCCTGGACCGTAAATCCATGAATGCTAGGCAGCGTAACCGTCTTATTGAAATCATCGAGGGTTTAGGATATGATGTATTGCGGGAGAGCGAAATCAGGGAAATGGACGGGGTACCGTGGCAGTTCTGCCTGGAGTTAAGGAAAAAGATGAAGGATATCTGTCCTCAAGGAAGGACAAATATTACGGAAAGTATCAAATCCGACCTTAAGACGGCCTGTAAGAGCTGCGTTTGTCCAAAGGTGAAAGTGGCTACTATAAGCCCTGAACTGTTGCATGAAACTGAGAAAGTTGATAAGACAAAGCTCCGGAATTTCCTTGATACATACAGTATTGCTTATCTGGAACACAGAAACGGATCTTTCTCCCATACTATTATTGGAATCGACGACGATTGCGCCCGTCTTGTTGCAGAAGACCTCACAAATGAATGCATTAATATACTAAAAGAACACTACGATATACGCTATGAAAAGGATAGGGGGATACTCTTCCTCATCACAAGTAAATTCAGTCCGGCACTTGCCAGGGAACTTGGGATTACATCCGGACCTTTGTTTGGTGCATTGGCAAGGGGAGAGACAGTAACTGTTGATGATAGGACAGTAAAGCCGGAAATGGTATATGAAATTGTTGAAAAACCCATACACATTAAGAATATATATATTGATTAAATAAAATTGAGGGATGAAAGGATGGAGTCCATCATTAAAGAGGCAATCACGCGGGCGAATATGGAAGGAAGGACCGAGGCCATGAGACCAATGGTCGAACTTGGCCAGACTGATGCGGAACTGGAAGAGGTTCTTCAACAATTAAAGACGAATATCCGTGTGATCGGTTGTGGAGGCGGTGGTTCAAATACCATCCAGAGGATGACCGAAGAGGGTATAACCGGGGCAGAACTCTATGCATTGAATACAGATGCCCAGCATCTTTTACATGTTATGGTCGAACGCAAGATATTGATCGGCCAGAAGAAGACCAGGGGACTGGGCGCAGGCAGCCTGCCGCAGATCGGAGAAGATGCTGCAAAGGAAAGCGATAACGAAATACGGGCAGCCGTTGAAGGGGCTGACATGGTTTTTATCACTTGCGGACTGGGCGGCGGTACCGGGACGGGTTCGGCACCTGTTGTAGCAGAAGCTGCCAGGGCTGAGGGGGCACTGACAATAGCTGTGGTCACACTGCCATTTAGTGTTGAAGGGGCTATCAGGCGCAATAACGCCGAAGCAGGTCTTGAACGCCTTCGTGACGTAGCAGATACCGTCATCGTAGTTCCCAATGACAAGCTCCTTGAGGTTGTACCAAGGCTGCCTTTACAGGCCGCATTCAAGGTATCGGATGAAGTGTTGATGCGTGCTGTAAAGGGCATTACCGAACTAATTACCAAGCCTGGACTGGTTAACTTGGACTTTGCAGATGTGAGAACAGTAATGCAAAAGGGCGGAGTTGCTATGATCGGGCTGGGCGAGTCTGACAACGAGGATAAAGCTGCCGAATCTGTACAAAAAGCACTGCGCAGCCCCCTGTTGGATGTTGACATATCAGGTGCGACATCGGCACTTGTCAATGTTGTTGGCGGACCCGATATGACCATAGCTGAAGCCGAGAGTGTGGTTGAGGAGGTTTATAGTAAAATAGACCCCGAAGCCAGGTTGATATGGGGCGCCCAGATAGATCCCGGACTTGAACATTCCATCCGTACTATGCTTGTGGTCACAGGCGTGAGATCTGCACAGATATATGGTAAGGGCAACGCCCGTAACATTACCAGTCGTTACGGCATTGACTTCGTGAAATAATCACATGTTTCGATTGGCAGGAAATTCCTGTCAATCGAAAGGTATTTTAATCTTTAATCATTCTTATGGCTTGTTTTATCTAAACGATACAGTAATTGTTCCATATATGGGATGTGAAATCTATTGGCAAAAGAACCTGTAAAGACACCGATGATACCGTTAAAATTCAGTGAGTACTCCCGGATACTCAGGCTTACCCGCAAACCTACGAGAGAAGAGTTCCTTACAATTGCAAAAGTAGCAGGTGCAGGCATTTTAATCATCGGTGTTATAGGATTTATTATATATTTTTTCCTTACCGAGATCCCTAAAATGCTAAAATGATATGAGTCAACCAAAGTTTATTATATTAACTATACATTATGGGGCTAAGTGAACCTTTACATGAATGAGGATACAATCGGAGATACTGAAATATATGTGGTAAAGACCACCGCTAACCAGGAGCGTTCGGTAGCAAATCTCATCGCGATGATGGCAGAGAAAGAGCATCTTAATATCATGGCCATCCTCGCACCTGATGAGTTGAAGGGGTATATACTGGTAGAAGCAAAATCTCCCGACATAGTGGAAGTGGCCATCCAGACCCTGCCGCATGCCCGTAGTTTGATACGGGGAGCATCCACCCTTAAAGAGGTTGAACATTTCCTTACCCCAAAGACTGCTGTTGTAGGGATTACGGAAGGAAGTATAGTCGAACTGATCTCAGGTCCTTTCAAGGGTGAGAAAGCAAGGGTCAAGAGAGTGGACGAGACACATGAAGAAATAACATTGGAACTCTTTGAGGCGATGGTACCTATCCCTATCACTGTTCGCGGTGACAATGTGAGGGTACTTAAACGGGAAGAGCAAGAATAGAATTAACAAGATCACTTATTAAAATAATAACCAGAGGAATAAAAAATGGGAGATATAATAGAAGCATTAGTACCAGGTGGACAGGCAAATCCCGGTCCCCCATTGGGTCCCGCCCTGGGACCGCTTGGTGTGAATATCAAAGAAATTGTGGATGATATCAATGAGAAAACTGCAGACTTTAACGGAATGCAGGTTCCGGTGAAAATAATCTTTGATGATAAAAAGAACTACAATATTGAGATCGGGACACCTCCCACCTCTGCATTGATTTTGAAGGAATTAGGGCTGGAAAAGGGATCTGGTAATGCCGGAACCGAAAATGTAGGTAACCTGACTATTGAACAGGCAGCTAAGGTTGCCAGGATGAAACGTGATGACCTGCTGTCCAGGAATTTTGAATCGGCTGTCAATGAGGTTATCGGTTCCTGTGTACCAATGGGTGTGACTGTAGAGGACATGGACCCAAGGGAAGCACAAAAGGCGGTAAAGGCAGGCAAGTACCGGGATAAGCTGGAAGCTTAATACCTGAGAACCGATAATTTAAAATACTTATCCCACAGTAAGAATAACTCCTTTATACAACCGTAGAAGATCAAGTGGTCGTTTGCATGAGGTAAATACTACGGGAGGAATATATGACATTTGAAGATATACTAGAATCAGTAAAACAGGCGCTTGAGCAGGCGCCAGAGCGCAAATTTTCAGAAAGCGTGGACATTGCTATTAACCTTAAAAATGTTGATATGAGCAAGCCTGAGAACCGTGTGGATGAAGAGATAATCCTTCCAAACGGTCTGGGTAAATCTATCAGGATTGCTGTTTTTGCAAAAGGTGATATTGCCCAAAGAGCGACAAGTGCTGGCGCTGAGATGATATTAGACCCTGAAGAGATTGAAAGTCTGGGGGATGATAAGACAAAGGCACGTGAACTTGCTAATAATGTTGATTTTTTCATATCAGAAGTTGCTTACATGCCTGCCATTGCAAAGGCATTGGGACCGATCCTGGGACCGAGGGGCAAGATGCCAGAGCCGTTGACTCCTGATAAGAACATTGAGAATATAGTTAATAAAGCTAAGAATGCAATCAGGGTTCGCAGTAAGGATCGGCTTTCATTCCATCTTCCAATCGGACGCAGGGATATGGAACCTGAAGCACTGGCCCAGAATATCGAATCAGTCATATCCAGGGTCGAGCACAAGATGGTAAGTGGCAAGCAAAATATCAAATCGATCTATGTCAAGACCACAATGGGACCTGTAGTGAAGGTGATCTGAATGGATATAGAACACCATAGCATGCACATACCCAAGTGGAAGAAAGATGAGATAAGGGATATTAAATCCAATATAAGGGATTACCCGGTAGTTGGTCTGGTGGGTATCCACGGACTGCCGTCGAAGCAGTTCCAGCAGATGCGTTCAAGTATCAGGGATTCAGTGCTGATCAAGGTCAGTAAGAACTCACTGATAACAAGAGCATTGAGTGAATGTTCCGGAGATATTAAACCACTGGGGGATTATCTTGACCATGAAACGGGTTTAGTATTCTCAAAAGATAACTCGTTCAAATTATTCAGGCTTCTAGAATCGAGCAAAACTCCAGCCCCTATCAAGGGTGGTATGAAGTCGCCAAAGGATATTACTGTTGAAAAAGGACCAACCAATTTCCCGCCCGGGCCCATTATAGGTGAACTGCAATCGGCAGGAATTCCCGCAGCTATTGAAGGCGGGAAAGTGGTCATACGTGAAACAAAAGTGGTCGCTAAGGAAGGTGAAGTTGTCTCACAGAATCTGGCAGCCATGCTGGCCCGTCTTGATATATATCCACTTGAACTGGGCCTGGTCCTGAGAGGTACTTTCGAGGACGGTATGTTGTTCGATGCATCAGTCCTTGCCATCGATGAAGGTAAGATATCACTTGACTTCACAACAGCAGCCAGTCAGGCATTCAACCTGGCAGTCAATTCGGCATACCCGACCAGTACCACTATTCAGGCACTGCTTGCAAAGGCAGCTTCTGAGTCAAGGAACCTGGCTGTGAATGCAGTGATATACGAGCCTGGAATGATGGATATATTGATGTTAAAAGCCCAGGGTCATGTAATGGCACTGGCAGGCCTGTTATCTGATGAAGCCCTGGACGATGACCTGAAAGCAAAGATAGGTGCCGGGACTACAGTGAGCCCGGTTATGGTCGAGCCCGGAGGGGAGGAGACTGTCGGGGAAGCAGAAGAAGTCGAAGAAGAGGCTGCAGAGGAAGAAACTGAAGAAACAGCAGCAGAGGGGCTTGGTGCCCTGTTCGGATGATGAACAAAGAAGTAATTATAGTCAACAAATGATAAAAGGTGATAAGAAATGGAATATGTTTATGCAGCTCTTTTACTGCACAATGCAGGTAAGGACGTAACAGAATACGCAATAACAGGTATCTTGCAGGCCGCAGATGTCGATGTGGATGCAACAAGAGTGAAGGCCCTGGTGGCATCACTTGAAGGCGTCGACATCCAGGAAGCTATCGAGAAAGCCGCTTTTGCAGCCCCGGCAGCCGGAGCTGCATCAGGAGCACCTGTCGCAGTAGCCGAGGAAGCTCCGGCAGCAGCCGAAGAGGCCGCAGCTGAAGAAGAGGAAGAGGCTGAAGAAAGCGGAATGGAAGGACTGGGTGCACTGTTCGGTTAAGCAAACCTGGTATAACTTACTTTACTACAGGCTGGATACCTATCCAGCCTCACTTTTCTTTTTTTTTGCAAACGATTGGTTTTGTTGAACTGGATCTTTGAAAGTCCGATCGGTTCATATAACCCTATATTTAGTAAATAGTAACCCCTTTTACCCCAGGCACTTTCTTTAGTTCATCTATCAGGTCGCCAGGTATATTGTCATCTGTTATTATAGTAAGTAGAGGATTTTCTGTAAGGTATGGATCTTCAGTAACTGCTTGCCTGATACTTAAACCGTATTCTGCCACTGCCGTGGCTACCCGGCCAAGTATACCTGTCCTGGAAGCATCGCCCGGTGTTATTACAATGACACCAAGACCTAATGCAGGTGCCACATCTTTTAAAAAGGGGATCGTATATACATTCTGGAATATGCTGGTCAGGGTCTCATCTGATAATATAACCTCGCATGTGGAATCCACTACTCTCCTGTCAACACCAATTTCCTTAGCTACCTGGGTATGGGCTAATTCGATATTGCCTGAAACCACACGCCCCTGCCCATTGACCTGGAAGCCCCGCTCCAGCAGGAGCTTGACGACCTTTTCCTGTGCCGGATGTTTTTTGAACTTGCTTAGTATCTTGCTCCACATGTGTTAATACCTACAATGTACACACTTGTAATTTTAATCATGTGCAATGTATTGTTTGAAGTGTTTTTGTATGGATGATTAAAATAATTAGTGTGGTTCTATTATCACTTTCATAGACTCCCCTGCCCCGGCCACCAGTTTGAACCCTTCTCCGGCATCTGCCAGAGCGAACCTGTGAGTGATCATATCTGTCACCTCAACCCTGCCTGTATGTATCAGCTCAATGGCCTTCGTAATATCCAGTGGACTGGCTCCGTATGTGCTGACAATTCTGACCTCGTTCTTCCAAAGGTCAAATACAGGCAGTGGCACTGAAACTCCAGGTTCAGGCGAAGCAAAGAAAAGGATAGTACCTCCCCTGTCAACCGAAGCCAGCGCCTGGGTTATGGCAGGCACGGCACCGGTACAGATAATAACCACATCTGCCAGCCTGCCGTCATTAAGTTCTGTCAGGCGCTCAGGTACATTGTCCTGTGCATCAATGACCTGCGCCCCACAAATTGATGCCATATCCAGCCTGTGATGATTGATATCAGTAGAAAAAATGCTGCCTGCACCCAGTGCCGCAGCTAGTTTGACATGTAAAAGGCCAGTTATCCCACTGCCTATGACCAGTACACTCTGGCCGGGCTTAATCGCTGTCTGGCGCTGCCCCCGGTACACACAGGCCAGGGGTTCGATGAACACGCCCTGGTCAAAAGACATACCTTCGCTCAGCAGGAATACGCCCCTGTCTACATTAATGGCAGGCACCCTGAGATATTCAGCAAAGCCGCCTGGGTCAAAGTTAGTACTGCGCAGGGTCTCGCAGACCGTATGGTGACCGGCCAGGCAGTAGCGGCAGGTATTACACGGCACATGATGGGATACGAAGATACGGTCCCCCACTTTATATCGACTGACGTTCTTTCCCACTTCGGCAATCGTGCCTGCTATCTCGTGCCCCAGCACCAGCGGTGCACGCATGATGCGGTACCATTCCATGACATCACTACCGCAGATACCGCTGGCCTCCACTTTTACCAGCATTTCCTTAGGGCCAATGGCTGGCACAGGCATTTCTTCGAGACGCACGTCATTGTTATTGTAGTAGACCGCAGCTTGCATGTTAAGTGCAATGGTCAGCAGGCTTAAAGGACTTTTCGGAATAGCCGGCCCGGCTGTGTTGCGTCAACCCTACAATGTTGCAAAGTGCATATCATATGTCCCCCCATATACAACTTAAGGGGATTAAATATGAAGAAATACATCGTGACGCTGTATCTGCTTCAAATCTAAGGATAACTGACTCTCTCTTAAAATCGAAAGCCTGCTTAAGCACTTGATTTTGACAATCCGAATCTGCATTTTACCCTGGTTTTTGAAATGGATGTCAAATGATGTTGATAAAATGCTGGAAAGGCACAGGATGGATGTGATAAAGAGCACTGGCAAGGAAGGACCAAGCTAGAGCGATGTAGCAGTCCATTAAAGATTAAATGTGATTTAAAAAGTGAGGAACTATCACACAAAGCACCTGCCAGATCCTACACCACACGGGCATCATGATGAGGCAAAGCAAGATGTCCACCCGGCAGGACTGAAGCGATTTATGGCGGCATAAGAGTGTGGAGATGTATAGGGGCTGGAATCAGTTAGTATTTTATTGATTGTTATGCAGCAGACTTAATTTGAACCAGGTAATTTAGCCTCGGCAATATTCAACCAAAAAGAGACTTTTTCTCAGGTACATCAATTTCACTCATTTTTTTATATCCTTCATCCAGCATAAACAATGTGAGAGTCTTACGTCCCTCTTTCTTTTGAGTATAAATTATCTGTCCGCCCACTTCCATGTACTGGGAATAAACGCCATCGAACTGCGTTCGCTCCTGTTCCTTAAGCTCAATGAACAGGGTTTTATCGCGTAGCTGGTCATACGCCACTACCACGTCAGCCTCCCGCAGACGCTTAAGTGCAGTGATAAGCTCAGGGTCCGTGGATTCGTCAATATACACACTTTTTTTATGTTCCGGGGACCATCCAATCATGCGTTTTTCAATCTCCATGACAGTAATAGCGGTCCACTCACCCTGTTTCTGACGACGGGCAGATATATTCACAATATCACCTGTACTAAGTACAGCACCTATAAATAAATAATCTGTATTTGTTTAGCTTATACACAATTCCCGCCTGAGTAATTGCTCCAGTTCTTCAAACCCATTCTTGCCTTGTAACCTCCAGTCAGCCAATAAGGATGCAATATACTGGTAATTTTCCGCTCCATTCTCTGAACAGAAACATCCTATGATCTTTCGCAAAATAACGTGTTCTAGTATTGCTTGTTCACCAAGGTTATTTGTCGGTTCCATTCCTGAATATAGCATACATGTATACCAGCACACAATACCATTTTTGATATAGGTCATAGGCTTACTCAATTCTTCAAAGCCATCAAATTTATCGACTATATTTTCTAGTTTATTCTCAAATATTGCTTTCTGAGATACCCCATCTTTCATAGAGTGATCTTCATCGAGAAACTTTTTCAAATCCTTGATACAGGCATGTATCTCTTCCGACGAGTCGAGATTATCAGCATATATAACACCAAACGGATAAAAAAAAATACCAGAAAGGTAGCTCCCGAAATAAAGTAAGGAAAAACGCCATCTGGTTAATATATCTGAAGTTGGTGAAACAATTGCTGATTGATTGAGACCGATGGAGACATCAATTGATGAATCCATCTCCTGCTATGGGACAATGCCAAACGAAAGCCGTGTACGGGAAATCTGTACGCACGGTTTGATGAGGAGGGGGTGGTGAAAGCCACTCCTTTACTCTACTATGATTTTGGTCACCGAAAATAGCACAAATTCCGCAAAAATCAGCTTAAATTGTTTGGTTCTTGACTATATTATGCCGTAAAAATTAACCTGTCAGCACCTGCTCTATCCGCTCCAGTGCGTCCCGTATTCGCTCCTGGCTGGTAGCATAGGATATTCTGATAAAGTCCATGCTGTTGGGCCCGAAAGCACTTCCCGGCGTAGCAGCCACATGGGCCTCGGTGAGCAAGCGCTCACACACATCATCACCGTTACCGTATTCGCTCACGTCGGCAAAGGAATAGAACGCACCGCTGGGATAATTAGACTTGATACCCATATTATTCAGCCCGTCCACCAGCAGGTCCCGACGTGCCTTGAACTCGGCAACCATCCCGGGAATAAATGACTGGTCTCCTTTTAAGGCCTCCACACCCGCCCACTGGACAAAAGTAGTGGCACTGCTGACACTGTGACTCTGCAGCTTGGACATGGACGTGTATAATTCATGAGAAGTAGCAAGATAACCCAGCCTCCAGCCAGTCATTGCATAAGCCTTTGAAAAACCATTCACAGTGATGGTGCGGTCTTCCATGCCGGGTAAGCTGCCGATACTGAAATGCTCTTTATCATAGATGATCTTCTCATATATCTCATCCGAAATCACAGTGATATCGTGGTCGATAGCAAGGTCTGCGATCTCTTTTATTGAATCCCTGGAAAAAATTCCCCCTGTAGGATTGCTGGGGCTGTTCAATACAATAAGCTTGGTCTTTGGAGTGATGTAACTGGCTACATCTGTGGGACTAAAATCATTTTCCGGGTCAAGGGGTGCAAACACCGTCTTCCCGCCCGCTATCTTGATGCACGGGTCATAGGATACCCAGGCCGGGTCGAACAGAATGCCCTCGTCGCCCTCGTCCAGTATGGCAAGTATGGCCTCGAACACAGCCTGCTTGGCGCCCGGTGTCACGATCACATGTGCAGGTTCAATATTCAGGTTGTTCTCTTCATTCAGTTTTTCAGCAATAGCAAGGCGTAGTTCCGGAATGCCGGGGGAAGGAGAATAATGGGTGTCGCCCCGGCGCAGAGATACTTCGGCAGCATCACATATGTTCTTAGGTGTGTCAAAATCAGGTTCACCCAGGCTGAAACTAATAACATCATGTCCCTCGCGCTTCAGATCATTGGCCAGGTCCGTCATCCTGAGGGTGGCCGATTCCTCAATACTTTGCAGGCGTTTTGATACCATGGCTCCAATCTGGGACGAGATATTATTTTAATCTTTGCACCAGCTTGACGGCAGCCTCGACCGCCCGTTTGGCATAGTCCACCCGCTTGTGTGCATCCAGCCTGCTCATGCCCGGGCCCGATATGCCAAGGGTTACCGGTTTATCATATTCCAGTGCCAGGTCAGTGATCTTCCTGGCAGCATGCTGCACCACAATCTCATCGTGCTTGGTCTGGCCCTCGATAACGCAGCCGATCGTGACCACCGCATCGATCTTAGGGTCGGTTACCATTTTCTTTATGGCCAGCGGCATATCATATACTCCTGGCACCATGATGGTCTGCTCCACTGTGGCCCCTAAAAACTCTGCATGCTCCCTGCCCAGCAACTCCATCTGGTAGGTAATGTCCCTGTTGAACTCTGCTATAACAAATCCCAGTTTAATATCGCTCATAATAATCTCCGGTTATTTCCAATTTTATTTCTTATTGATATTACACTATAGTTAAAAACCAAACAAATTAAACTTACTCTTTGCGAACTTTGCGCTCTTTGCGGTGGCAATATATTTGAAAACAATGTCTTACCACCACTATTATTTATCACCGCAAAGTACGCAAAGAGCGCAGAGTGGTCATATGAGAAGTAATGAATATTGTGTTCCTGACTATATAAATTATTATAAATCTAAATATCTTCTACAGACCCGCCGGACCTGCATCCTTATAACCCTGCCGCTGCCCGGTACCTGCCTCACGTTCCAGATCCCGCTTGCTAAACAGTAATTTTACAACATTCAGGGAATGCTCCCTTGCACGCTGCTCCATCAACCATGCCAGGGTTTTGTCATCCTGTGCTTCATCTTCATGCACGAACACCTCGATCACGTGAGTGTTGGTCATCAACTGTGCCAGGATAATACCCTGGGAAGCCTCGTGGGCACAAATCTTGTCCTTTGGGTCTGCACCGGGCATACCCAGCGCCATGACAATATCGCAGCCCAGTTCCTCTATCAATTTCTTGCATGCCACAGGCAGGTCCTTTATACCAGGTACAGTATAACGCTTGATCTTCACAGATGCATTATTGCGCAGCTCATCAATGGCTGCACTCCCCATATCATACCTGGCAAATGTAGTATCTGCAATACCTACCGTGACCATGTTTTTCCTCTAACTGCTCCCTTAACTGCTATAGTCCTTTTTTAACTGTCATTGTATTTCTTTAACTGATATTGTATTTCTTTACTGCTGTTGTCTTTATATCTTGTCCAGTTCCCTGCTTGCTGCTTCCAGGCCTGTGCCAATTCTGTCAACCAGCCCGTGCTTTGCCATCACCAGTTCCAGTGCAGAGATGGTGGTGATCATATCAGTGGCAGTGAAATTACCCATACTGCCTATCCTGAATATCTTACCCTTCAAGTGTGACTGGCCGCCGGATATCTGGATACCCATATCCAGCATCTCGCCGCGCAGTTCCTTATCAGTTATACCATCAGGAATGTTCATGGCAGTGACAGTATTGGAATAACTGTGATACTTATCGATCTTCGGGAACAGTTCAATACCCAGCGCACCAGCGGCTGCACGTACGGCTGCTGCACCCTGTGCATGCCTGTGCTTACGCTGCTGCATTCCTTCCTCCTTTACTATCCTCAGGGCCTCGCACATGGCAGATATTAACGGCACACCCGGCGTGTATGGTGTCTGGGTGGGTGAATTAGAGCCTGATTTGCGGTATGCTTTAAGGTCAAGATAATATGGCGGTTTATCCACTATGGCATCCCATGCAGCATCACTGAGCGTAATGGCAGACAGTCCCGGCGGAGCAGCAATACATTTCTGGGAACCCATAAATGCTAAATCCACACCCCATTTGTCTACCTCTACCGTATCACCCCCAACTGTAGTAATAGCATCCATAATGAACAGAGCACCGTGTTTGTGTGCCAGTTTAGCTACTTCTTCTACAGGATTCTTGATGGCCGCACTGGTCTCGTTATGTACCATTGCCACGGCCTTGGCCCCTTTTTCAAGTGCCACCTCAACGGCCTCCAGGTTAATGGGCGTACCCCAGTCGTATTGCAATTTTACCGCATTGCCATAGCGTTCCCCGATATCACATAACCGTTCACCGAATTTACCGTTCTCGATAGTGATTATTGTGTCGTTATTCCCTATCACGTTCCCTATGGCGGCCTCCATGCTGGCAGTGCCTGAACCTGATATTACGAATACTTCGTTCCTGGTCCGGAACAGTTCGGACAGTATTTCCCGGCATTCGTCATAGATGGCGCCGAATTCCTCGCCCCGATGACCGAACATGGGTCTGCCCATGGCTCTTTGTACCCTGGGTGCTATGGGTACCGGCCCAGGTATCATCATTAATGTATTTTCAAGTTTCATTATGTAGTCACTCGATACTGTTCAATCTGAATATGAATTGGTAGATGTTGCATATTACATGTATTGCATGTATATCTTTTTATTTTTGTGTATTGATCCCGGTCTCAAAAAGTATAGCTTGCCACATCTTCCCCGTACCTTCTGCACTCCAGGCATATAGTATCCGAACGCCTGGATTACCCGAATATGAAGTTAATTGGTCAACCTAACCAAAGATCTGGTCAATAAGCCACTTTACCGCCTTATGAAGTAATTTTTATATATTATATTTATAATTCTCCAAATCTGCAAAAAGTATATGACAATTCACTCGCTTGTAGAGGATATGATTATTGGTTTGCTGGGTCCGGAAGGAACGTATTCTGAAAAAGCTGCCATAAAGCTTGATATGAAAGCCCGGCTCGTGTTCTTCGATGACCTGGAAGATGTTATCGGATCTGTACTCACCAGGGAGGTTGACTGCGGTGTAGTCCCTATTGAAAATTCACTTGAAGGGTCTATCGGAATTACTATGGATGCACTGAAAGAGTATGATATCTACATTATTGGCGAGGTTATTGTCCCCATCAGGCACTGCCTCCTGTCAAAGGGGCACATGGAAGACATAAAGGTCATCCTGTCCCATTCCCAGGGACTGGCCCAGTGCCGTAAATTCATACGTGAACATTTCAGGGATGTTAAGATACAGACAACAGGCAGCACATCACATGCTGCAAAACTCACTTCTGAATTTTCCGGAATGGCTGCTATAGCATCCAGGGAATCTGCACAGAAATACGGTCTTGATATACTGGCAGATGACATCCAGGACTATATAGAGAACTATACAAGGTTCGCAGTTTTAGGGAACAATATTCCTGAACCTACAGGGCATGATAAAACATCCATCATCGTTCACCTGGGCCATGACAGACCAGGTGCCCTGCACGATCTACTGGGTGAATTTGCCAATGGAAACATCAACCTGACTAAAATCGAATCCAGACCATCAAAGATGGGTTTGGGTGATTATTTATTTTACATAGATATGGAAGGACACATGTCTGATAGAAATATTAGTGTGGTACTTAATAATATCAAAAAAATAGTTGATTGGGTGAAGATCATTGGTTCATATCCATTAGGTATAAAAAAGTAGCGACTGGACTGCACCCCTTCCAGAGGAAATGTAATTAATCTTGATCCTGGTCTAAAGGACAGAATCGGCTATTTACCAGAAGAGCGCGGTTTGTGTAAAAATTTTAATAATGACCATAAAATCGAATAATATGGGTAACTACTTACTCATGTAAGTGAAAAATAGGTGGAGACCTACCTAACAGTAGATAATAAATAGCTCTTCTCTAATATACAGATATGGTCTACACCATATCATGTTTAATAACCAAAAATATTGGTGTATACTTAAAACCGGGATGCTAGTATTACTTAATTATATTATCAGACATAAAGTAGTATACTACCAAAATCCCAACATCTGAGAATGCTCGTATGATAGATCACACGACAGAGTCTACAGACAGGTATATCAAAGATGGAACCCGTGTTGAAAAACTATATATGTCAGGATATAGTGAATGGGAGATATCATTTTTTACAGGTATTCCAGGATATATTGTACGGGAATATATTGATATCGTAAAATCGTATGAAAATGAGATGAGTAATAATGGTATCCACTTCAAATTTGATGGTAAAAACCAAAAAATGACGAAAATGTTATTGGACAATGAACGCTACTGATGCTGTAATCTTTAATTTGTTCAAGTTGAATTTTTCCAATTTACCATTAGATTTGAAGTGGATACTAATAATGTTTAAAATCGTTAGGTGTAAGCTATGGAGGATCATATGAACCTATGTCTGGTAATTGATTTTAAATATGAGTCTACCGATAGAATTAATAGCATTTCAGGATGTATGATAAATATTCGCAATATCTATAAAGGGGATTAATAAAAATGGCAAGGGATTCTGTAGGAATTATCTTTGGCAAAACCGGAACTCACGATTTTAGTTTCGCTATACCAGATAGCACTCTGGTTAAGCGTACCGATTATGTAAAAGTCTGGCATGAAAGTGATGGCTGGACACTAGCCCAGGTCATGTCAATGACCCGCAGCAGTGATGATTTTAAGCTGGCCCAAGCCGCCGATGTGGCAATAGGTGCAAAGATGGAGAGACCGGACAGTAAACTGGTGGCCGAAGCCATGGTGATCGGAGGGCGTGATCAGGACGGATTGTTGAGGTCACCCAGGACCCCGTTCTCACCTGGGGATAAGGTATTTATAGCAGACCATGACCTGATACGTAAAACCCTGGGCCTATCCCATGGTGAGGTGAATATGGGGCTGCTGGAAGGCCATGATATCAAAGTGTCTCTTGAAATGAACAGCCTCATCCAGAAACACTGTAGTATCCTCGCCAAAACCGGTAGCGGCAAATCATATACAGCAGGTGTCATACTGGAAGAGATACTGGAACGGGATATTCCACTGCTCATAATTGACCCTCACGGTGAATACAGTTCACTGAAAGAACCCGGCACTGATGATGCCAGGGATCTGTACAATAAATTCGGCATATCTCCCAGGGGATACGGGTCACAGGTAACAGTGTATACGCCGGCAAATAAAGTGCTGAACAAAGATGCTGACAAGGTGTTCAGGCTGGATGGTATGAACCTGGGCGCAAAAGACCTTATGCAGATACTTCCGGATGAGAAATCCAATAACCAGCAAGGACTGCTGTACGAGGCTATTTCCACGATCAAGGCAGAAAAGGAGTCCTATGCCCTGGATGACATCATATTCGAGGTTGGGAACAACAAGAGCAAACTTAAATGGAACGTTATTTCATCCCTGGAATCCCTGCGTGAGGCTGATATCCTTTCTGACCACCCTACTACTATCGAAGAGCTGTTCACCCAGGGACGGGCATCTATTATCGATATGAAGGGAGTACCCCCCCAGCTCCAGGGTATGATAGTGGCAAAGCTGTGCAGAGATCTGTTCGAGGCCAGGAAGATGGGGAAGGTCCCGCCGGGTATGCTGGTGATAGAGGAGGCACACAATTTCTGTCCTGAAAGGGGTTTTGATAAGACTGTGAGTACTGAGATTCTGCGTACGATCGCTTCGGAAGGCCGCAAGTTCGGACTGGGCCTGATGGTTATCAGCCAGCGTCCTGCACGTATCGATAAGAATGTCCTGAGCCAATGCAATACCCAGATCATCATGAAGGTGACAAATCCAAATGACCTGAAGGCTATCAGCAAGGGGCTGGAAGGTATCAGCATTGAGGTGGAGGAGGAACTTAAGAGGCTTCCGCCGGGGGTGGCTATGCTGGTGTCGAATGATATTGAGCGCCCGGTGCTGGTGGATATCAGGGTGCGCAAAAGCAAACATGGGGGGGAGTCTGTGATTATATCAAGATCGGCTGTTGCCCATCATCGAGCACCGGCAAAGCCATCCGTAACTACTCCGGAACAGGCCCCGGGGCCGGCTCCACGTAAAGAGACCCCTGCCAAGAAACGGGAAAGCGGCGGGTTGTTCAAAAAGGTTTTCGGGTCAGGGAAATGAAAACATGAACTACTTCCATCGCTCGGGGCAACTTGAGTACTTATGTACAGGTGCCAGATACGTTGTTACTATCCCTATTCAAGCAATTATTTGTCCGAAATTGAAATACGATTTGGAAAGAATAAGGAGAATGACCACAGTCAAACGTTGCGACGACACACCCGAATGCAGCAGGTCTGAATAGTATAGCTATCGCATCATAAAATAGTTGTTTTGTCTACATAAGTCAAATTAACAAAAAAAGTAAAAATCACTAAGTTATGAAACAGTGCCGCCAGAAATAGCTGTTTGTTTTAACAAAATAGTTTATTATGTGGTCTAATCTGGCACACTGCCAAAAATTCTTGCACCAAAAAGTACTTACACCACAAAAAATCATATGCTATTGAGGGTTCAAAGCCCCATTAAAATAAAGGTGGAAAAATGAATTCAAAGAGAATAGCAATTGCAACTACAATAGGATTTTTATCCGGGCTGTTTTGCGCATATGGGACTATATTTGTTGCAGAATCAATACCGGAACTTGTCATCACGACAGGACTCTTAGCATTGATAGTATATAACCGAATACTGATTGGTCTTTTTATTGGTATAGGGGACAATATCCCCCTTCATCCGGTGATCAGGGGGGCGTTGCTTGGTGCAACAATAAGTCTGGCAATGGCAATAATGCCCATGATTGATACAGGTATAATTGATGGGTTGACACTTATTGGATTCGGCGTAGTGTATGGGATCATAGCGGACTTCGTGGCAACAAAATTTTCGTGAATGAATCTCCCCACAGTAGAGCTGTGGGGTATAACGATTAAGATCAAGGATATAGTATAATTATCTATTTTGAACAAACCTCTCTTGAAGATTTTGATAAATAGTATGTTGAAATAACTGGTTATTTAGAAAGTGTCCACAATCTGATAGATCATATACTACGAAAAAATGCAAAGTATTTTATCATTCTGCAATTAAAAGACACATAAGGGTGATATAAATTAAGGAATATAAGTTAAAGCGAGGATTCAAGCCTGAAATAGACCGCATAAAAGAAGTATTGCAAGACTGTTTCCAGGTTCCGGTGACCGAAGAGGGCGAAAAACTCATAGTCAGTTACGGCGCACTTGCGCGTATAGAGGCAAGTATTTTAGATAAGAAACTGTGCGTGGACACAACGCCCAATCCAAACGTACCTGACGAGGAGATACTCGAAACCAACAGGAGATTCAGGAAATTCCTTGATGGTGCCACAGGCTATACTGCAATACAGCGCTCAGTCAATCTATGGTTCCCATCTGTCATCTATGGGAAATAGTTCATTTATCCACATCAAGACACGCCCGCCGTGTATGATATTATATTCCCTGGACAGCACTGGAACACCACTGAATACACCTTCTCCCTTTCCCATTGTAATATTGAGGATATCCCTTCTAGTCTCTAACTTGTATTTCCTCAATATCCTTCCTATTGGGATGTCGGCCCGTATCAGGTCAGCCTTCATGCCCCCTGGCATCAGGTCTATGGGGGCAAGTGAGCGGGCGAACACATATGGTTTCCCCGATACCTCAAGGACGACCTCCCTATGGTTCACAGAGTCGCCCGGCTTGATAGACAGGAGTTTTGACTCTGCTTCGGTGGCCTCTCCTACTTCCTGGATACTGGTCACAACATCTACCTGCTGTTTTGTCATAACTTCCAGCAGGTATGTAACCGACCCGTCCGTTCCTGCACATATTCGCAGGGTGGTTGGGATATCGAGGATTGTTAGTTTGTCCAGGGGTCCGGGTTCCATATTCACACCTGAATTATGGAATAGTTATTTCCCTACATCTTTTTTCGCTTTGCTGACCCGCTGTTTTGCAGTATAGCCTGTGGCACCACTACAGGTATGGTAGAATAGTCCCCTGTCTTGGGGATGGTCCTGATGGTTGAGTTGGTTTCAAGTGCCTTTTCCAGAATCGGTCCGGTGTATTTATAGTCCA
>Ga0255431_1025_pt1 | contig 27798 bp, 26 predicted proteins | sample ANMaggSeSYBR02J5_FD_182633 | JGI IMG/M metagenome (GOLD analysis project Ga0255431, IMG submission 182633) | Sediment cell enrichment communities from methane seep in Santa Monica Basin, California, United Staets - ANME aggregate JGI... | ecosystem: Environmental > Aquatic > Marine > Cold seeps >... | reverse complement strand
TATGCATTGATCAAGCAAGTTTCCCGATCACAGATAACAAAGGAGCGAGCTCAAGAGATATACAACCACGCAGGGAACACATTAACCACGCCTGAGATTGATTCAATTGTCAGTATTGAAATAAAAACCCTTATTTCTGAAATTGAAATGTACGACGTACAGATTCAGGCACTTGAAAAGAAGATAAAGCAGCTAATGGATCAGGTTGAATCAAAGATCACAACAATTCCAGGCATTGGCAACATTTTAGGGGCAATGATACTTGGTGAAATTGGCGATATAAATAAGTTTAGCAGTGCCAAAAAGTTGGTTGCTTTTGCGGGTCTTGATCCGGTTACTAATCAATCGGGGTATTTCAAGAATAGTACCGGACCTATTTCGAAGAGGGGATCACCTCAACTTCGGAGTGCTTTGTTTATGGCAGCAAATGTGGCAAGACAGAATGATGAAAACTTAGGAGCTTATTATAATGGGAAAATCGAGAACGGTAAACACTACAAATCAGCAGTGAATGCTTTAGCAGCTAAGCTATTGAGAATTGTATATTGGGTGTTGAAGAACGATAAGGAATATAAAGTTCAATCAGTTTAAGCAATAATAACGGGAGTGAACCAAACAAAATCTGTCTTAGCAACAGCTGTCGATTTTTATGAAATGTTTATTTCGGTGTATCCGTGTCGGTCGCAGCCCTGCCTATATGTGACGTTAAGAAATTAACCGCCATAATGCTGTCGAGCGAAGCGAACCCCGAAGGGGCGACAGCTTTATGAGCGGTTGATTTTAGTCACGTTGGCAGGGGTGACACGGAATACAGAACAACAACATGTATATTTCGGGCATTTGGGGAGGGAGTTGCCCTGCCTCGTGATGAACAAACCGAAAGGTATAATAGTACGTTCATTCCTCTAAAATCTTGATTTTTTTCATCATCTCATATTGTTTCATATATCCCGACCGAAAGTTATATACATATTGATATATATTATACTATTAATGAAACGTATTGAAATAGATACCGGCAAACTTCTTCTAACAGACGGAGTAATAGGTTTCTTCCAGAAAACTGTCACCAAATTTGGCACAGGAGCAAAGATCGATTGTCCAAAAGAATATCTTAACAAAACAGTTTATGTAGTGGTGTGTGAAGACTAAATTCTGCTGATTACATCAAAGAACTCGAAGAAAGCATCATAGAAATAACCGCTGAAAAAGATAGGGCTCTCGAAAAGATTCATGAACTTAAGGAAGAAAACAATGAACTCAAAAATAAGTTACATTTTTATGAAAACCCACATACTCCGCCATCAGCCACTACAATGAAAAAGACAAAAACAAAACAAACTATTAATCCCCCTCCTAAAAAACGAGGTGCACCAAAAGGTCATCGAGATGCAACACGTCCAACTCCAGTACCTGATGATACAAAGGAAGTAACCGCCAAAATTTGTGAACAGTGTGGCAGTCCAGATCTTGAAGCGTTAGATAGCGTCAAGAAAAATGTAATCTAAGATATGCTTCCAGCACAAGAAATTATGTTTACTCAGTATAACAGGAGGAAAGTTAAATGCTTACAGTGTAGTCATATATTTACCTCTAAAGATCCAGACTGCCCGCAGAAAGGAGATTTTGGAATATACTTATTGGTTTATATCACAATATTGAAATTTCATCTGCGTGGTGTGTTGAGAAAGATACAGGACTTTCTATTATACGAAGACAATTTTGAAATCAGTTTCAATAGAATCAATGATGTACTATTGAGAGTCGGAGATGCTTGCAAGAATGAGTATGATCTGAAGCTTAAGAAGATACGAAATGCTAAGTTGAGACACATAGACGAAACAGGTTTTAAGGTAAACGGTGAAAAACGGGTATTGATATCCATAAACAGCCAACAGAATATAACCTTTGGCATTGATGCTCTTAAGTGCAAACTACAAGCTTATCCGTACTTAAAGATAAACCTTTATGATGTTACTTATAATATATAGAAATAATAACATAATAACTGTATCCACTTTAAACCAGAGGGCAAAAATAATAGCCACAGAGATCACAGAGAATTTTTTCTCTGTGTCCTCTATGCTCTCTGTGGTAGATAAATATAAACAATGATTTATACAAATTTTATTACCCTACTTTTTGAAAGGGATACTAATAACTCTGTATTAACATTTGATGATCCTATGTACGATGATATTGGGAATATTTCACGGGCATTCCACAGGCACAGGTTTTATTACAAACTTGCAGATTTTATAGCACTAAGCCTGATACTCTATGCCATGTCTTATTATTTCAATGTAGGTTCACTGTTCTCACAATATATTGAATACTATATTATAGATGCAGTTTCCCTTGACGAGATACTGGTAATGGCATCATCTCTCCTTGTCTCAGTAGTATTGGTTATTATACTGTACATAAGAAAGCCTGCTATTGACACCATCGGGATGATCGAATCCAGGTATGACTGGATGCAGGAAAGGCTCAAGGCTGCCTGCGACACCAAAAACGAGGATAATGTAGTGGCAGCCGACCTCAGGAACCAGGTGACTTCAAGATTAAAGGATGTGGATGCAGGTTTATTCCTTAACCGACGGCATTTGCTTACCAGGATAATGGTGTCTGTCGTGCTGGCAATACTGGTAACCGGACTATTTTCCACACAGACCCATGTGGACATTACCCCGGAAGATATAACTATCCTTATGGATGAACTGGGAGGTAAACTGCCGGACAGTCCTTTTTTGCCTGGAGACAACCAGACAAGTTCCTCTGACGGAGGACTGGATGAAGAGATATACGGGGACACATCAATTGCCAGTATCGAGGGGGAAAACATGGAACTGATCATTATTCCGGGTATTGGTACCTCTGTTACCATACGACATGCCGGCCAGGATGACGGTGTCCAGTTCGTACCGTCCCAGACCTATCCCGTGGATGTGGTATCCTCCAATGCGGCTGATGAAAGTTACCAGTCCCTTCAGCAACTGTCCATACCGGACAGGGACTTGATAAGGGAATATGCCATCCGGCTGAGCCAACAATAATAAGATTCATACATCAAATGAATAATAGAATTGATGTATAAAATGAATAATAAGATTGATATATAAAATGAATAAATAAAGAATGTAACGAGGTATTGAATGAACAGAAACACTGAAGACCTGTCAGATACATACCGGCGTTCCGGTGATATATTCAGGTCGATCTTTGACGAGATAGGGAAAGTGATCGTGGGGCAACAGGAGGCAGTGACCCAGATGTTGATTGCCATCCTGTGCGACGGGAATGCCCTTATCGAGAGCAATCCCGGGCTTGGCAAGACACTCACAGTCAGTACCATATCACAGGTACTTGACCTGAAATTCAACAGGATACAGTGCACTCCCGACCTGATGCCGTCCGACATTACAGGTACTTATGTGGTGGAAGAAGGGGGCCAAGGCAAGGAGTTCAGGTTCGAACCCGGGCCGGTATTTGCAAATATCGTACTTGCCGATGAAATAAACAGGGCATCTCCAAAGACCCAGAGCGCACTATTGGAGAGCATGCAGGAAAAACAAGTTACAGTTGGCAATGAGACGTATAAACTAGACCGACCGTTCTTTGTACTGGCCACCCAGAACCCAATTGAGATGGAAGGAACCTTTCCACTGCCTGAGGCCCAACTGGACCGCTTTTTATTGAAGATCAACCTGGACTATCCCACATTTGAAGAAGAAGATGAGATCGTGGAGAGATACACCCGCAACGTGGTTCCCAGAGTTGGCAAGATATTGACAAGGAACAAACTACTTGAACTCCAGGCCCTGGTAAGGGATGTACCTATTTCTGATGAGATTAAAAAGAGAGCCATCAATATTGTTATCCAGACCAGGAATGATACAGAGTTTATTGAATTCGGTGCCTCGCCCAGGGCCAGTATCGGGCTTATCCTGGCAGCCAAGGCAAGGGCACTGATCAACGATCGCAACTTTGTCAGCGAGGAGGATGTGGTGAATATGGCCTATCCGGTATTAAAACACAGGATAATCCTGAACTTCGAATCCCAGCGAAAGGGCGTGACCCTTGAACATGTGATAGAAGGTATCATCAAACACGCCAAAATACTTTAGATGAATAAGGTCCGGATCCTTTGACCAGCATGATATCGACCGATTTCCTCCGCGAACTTGAACGTTTCTCTTTTGTGGCACAAAAAAGGGTATCCAGCCAGTATACAGGAGCCCGGCGTTCCACTAAGGTGGGGAGGGGTACAGATGCCTATGGTTTCCGTGAATATGAAAGGGGAGACGATTTCAGGACGATCGACTGGAAGGTATATGCGCGAACCGAGAAACTGTATGTCAGGCAGTTCGAGGAATACCGGGACCTGGTCACCCATATCCTGCTTGATAGCAGCGGCAGCATGGACTATCCTGCCGGAGGGTTAAATAAATACGAATATGGCGCCATGCTGGCACTGGGATTTGCCTATCTGGTCATGAAGGATAACGAAAAGTTTGCCATATCTACTTTCACTGACGATATCAATATATCCAAACCAGGCAGGGGAAGAGTGAACCTGCTGGCCTCCATTGACCAGTTGAATACCACCAAACCAGGCGGTTCCACCGGACTTAACGAGCCAGTGCAGCTTTACAGCAGTCTTATAAAATCAAAATCCAGGGTCATTATCATCTCTGATTTTCTTGCACCTCTGGATGATATCAAGCCTGCCCTGTACAGGATTGGACGGCATGACCTGATCGTTATCCAGGTGCTGGATCCGGGAGAAATTGAACTGGAAGAACTGGGAGCTGTAAAACTGCGTGATCTTGAGACCAGGGAGCAGATGTTCACAGATGTCAATACTCGCTTCGTTTTGGAATACAACAGTGAACTGCAATCCCACAATGCTGCCCTAAAATTAGAGTGCGACCGACTGGGTGCGGATTTCTTTACGTTCAGGACCGACCTGCCCATCCTTGAGGCCATCTACAGGACCATTCACGGGAGATGATATTGTTGGCTGCCATTCCCAATGTCCTGTTTTCAAATCCGCTGGCTCTGCTGGCTCTTGCAAGTATCATCCCGCTGATCATTCTCTACCTGCTGCGTCCCAGGGCCATCTATCGTGATATACCATCCCTGCTATTCTTCCTGAAACGTGAGCAGCAGCACAATAAATTATCACTGCTACTGAGAAAACTCATCCGCGATCCGCTGTTTTTAATACAACTGCTTGTACTGCTACTGTTAAGTTTTGCCGCTGCCGCCCCCTATATCATGGATGAGAGAGTATCCGGCCAGCATACGGTTATAGTGATAGACAACTCGGCCAGCATGCAGGCAGGCGGCAGGCTGGATGAGGCAAAAGACCTGGCCGCAGAGAGGCTGTCGAAATTGAACAGTGTTGTATGGGCACAGAATGCACCTGTACTGGCCTTGAAAGAAGGTGGAAGAGCCCGGGCAAAGGAGGTCATCGCCCTGACACCTCAACGGGCAATACCTGCTGACATTGCCGCCGCCATAACCTATAGCCAGCGACTGGCGGGACCGGGCGGGACCGTTATAGTGTTCTCTGACTTTGCCTCGTGGAGCGGGAATGACCCGCTGGTGGCAAAGGGTCTGGCAGAATACAACGGGGTAAGGGTGGAGTTTGTACAGGTGGGTGAAAAGAGTAACAATATTGGCATTGTGAACGGCTGGCTTGAAGTAAAGGATGGGGCATATAACCTGAACCTGGCTGTCAGGAACTTTAACGATCGCAAGGCTACAGTGTCACTGGATATCAGGACAGGGAATGAACAAAGAGGCTCTACCCTCAGCATCCCTGCCGACAGTACCCGTGCATACATTGTGCCAAACCTGGAAACCGGAATAACCGAAATTACCATCACAAACGGGGGTGAGTTGAAGATCGATGATACAGCCTACGTTTATATCCCGGTGGCCGCCATGGGTCGACTCTTGCTGGTGGATACCAGGGAGCAGACTGCCACCATGACTGCCCTGGAGTTGTTACTACCTGCAGAAGTTGAATACAGTTCATCCCTGCCGCCGGAACTATCCGGTTATGGCATTGTTATCCTGGGAATGATGGATAATAATTCCCTGGGTCCTGATCCGGCAGTCATTCTTGGAGGGTTCGTAGACAATGGGGGCGTGGTTATCGCCACTGCATCACCTGCCCTGGCGCGTATAGAAAGCGGCCTACTGCCAATTAACATTACAGGCATATCAAATGAGACCGACCTGAAGCTGATCCGGGATAACCCGATAACTGCCGGCATCCCGGTAACGGACCAGAAGGTGGACCTTGAGGTAGTACGTCATATCAGGGGAAGTGCACCCGAAGATGTTACTGTATTGATGGGGGCTTCCGATGCATCGCCCATCCTCTCTTACCGCAGGCAGGGTGAAGGGACCGTTGTTTACGTGGGGCTAAACGATGTCACAGGCGATGATGCGTGGTCAGGGTTTGCAGCCATGCCGCAATTCCCGGTCTTCTGGAAGCAGATGCTTAACTGGCTGGGGGGTACTGACATTAGCGAGCACAATGTCAGGACAGGCACTGTTATCAGGATGCCTTCCACCCAGACAATTACCAATCCTGACGGCAGCACTCTTACTTCATCCAATTTGTGGGTGGATCATGCCGGGTTGTACCATATAGGGCCACAGGTGATAGCTGCAAACCTCTACGATGCTCATGAATCTGATGTGAATACGTTTTCCCTGGATGCAAGTACTATCACCAGCAGGTATATTGAACGACCTGAAGTGGTCCGTGAGGACGTGAAAAAAGATATTACTCCTTATCTTATCTGGGTGGTACTGGGCCTGGTCATACTTGAACTTATTATTATCAAGCGCAGGAGGGAGCTGTCATAACACCTTCTGTTCCGATAGCCTTTGAGAATCTCGAATACCTGCTGGGTGTGATACCTGTCATTGTCATTGGCTGGGTGCTGATACATAGAGGGGCAAAGCGCCGCCTGATACTGAGCCGGATGATCGTTGTATCCCTGCTGGTAATTGCCCTGGCCGGGCCGTATAATCCGGTGCCGGTGACTGAGATCGACGAAACACCTACCATTACGGTACTCTCTGACGAGACCGAAAGTATGGATATTTTTAAAAGCGATACGGCAGAGGAAATATTCGATAAACTGCAGGATACCACACCTGCCAGGATGGAGAAGATGCAAGGGTTACGGTCTGATATCGGTGATGGGATACTTACATCATCCACTGGTGATGACCATATTATCGTGGTTTCTGACGGGAACAATAACTTTGGCAGCGACCTGCCCGAGACCATTGATTTCGTTTCTGGCACCGGTACAGTCGTTTATGCCGTTACCCAGACACCAGAGGAGAATGACCTGAGTGTGGAAATTACGGGTGCCAGGACCGCAGTGCTGGGGAACGATAACATGTGGGGTGTGGAGGTCAGGCAGGCTCTGTCCGATGCAAACTACAAGCTGTCCATTGAGGTGGACGGTAGTCCTGTGTCCAGCCAGACTGTGGTCCAGACCGCTCCCCTGAAGATTGTAGGTTTCTCAAGTACCTTCAAGTCGCTGGGACCACATTTGATAACTGCCAGGATATCCTCTGGCGATGATATGCGCCCCGGGAACAATGTGTTCAATAAGACTATCTATGTTGTACCCAAACCCAGGATATTATTGGTCTCACCTGATGCTGATTCACCACTTTACAAGGTACTAAGGAGCCTGTACGAAACAAATACTGCTTCCTCCCTTGATGATGCAAACCTGACAGATTACAAGGCCGTGGTGCTGGATAATATCAATGATGGCCGGATATCCGGCAACTCTACCGGGAAATTGCGGGAATATACTGCAGGCGGAGGCGGGCTGCTCGTGGTTGGAGGCGATAACAGTTATGATTACGGAGACTACCTTGGTTCGTCTATTGAGGCTATATTGCCTGTAGAATCGTATTCCAGTGCCTATGCCGGCAGCGTTAATGTCGTGCTTGTGCTGGATATCAGCGGCAGTATCAACATTGATAAGGCACTGGACGATGAGAAGGCCATGGCTATTAACCTGCTGAAGGATATGGGCAGGGATACCAATGTGGGAGTGGTGGCTTACGGTGACGATGCCATCTCGGTAAGTGATGGCCTGTTGCCTATGTCCAGCCATGCCAATCGTGATACATTGGTGGATCGGGTGTCAAAGCTCAAGACCGGGCATGGTGGCACATCAATTGATGAAGGTATTTTCATTGCTGCCAGGATGCTGGATAACACCAGCGGCCAGAAATATATGATTGTGTTCTCTGACGGAGCCATATCGGATAGTTTTGAGGACAGCAAAATAGAGATATCAAGCATGGATACCACTGAAACTGAAATTATCTTTGTGATGATTAAGACCAATGTGGTAAAAGATAAGGCTGTGAAGACCGATAATAACAGGGGTGATTATTTCCTGAAAGTGCTTGCCGATCAGGCTGGAGGCGATTTTATCCAGCTTGAACTGGACCAGCGGCTTGACCTGAAGTTCGGCCAGGAATCTCCTGACCTGCCAACCGGAGATTATGAAGGCTATGCCATCGTCCGGCTGGATGAGGAGCATTTCATTACCCGTTACCTGAATATCTCGGGCAGCATCTCTGGTTACAATGACGTAACCCAGAAGGTAGGTGCCAGGCGGCTGGTCACTACAAGCATGGGCAAACCCGTGGTCACAGCATGGGAGTTCGGGCTTGGGCGGGTTGTAAGCCTTAACTCGGATAACGGCAACATGTGGGCCGGTGCACTGTACTCGGGGGAGAATGCCAGACTGCTGCCAAGTACGGTCAACTGGGCGGTTGGTGACCCCGGGCCCGAAGATGGTATTGTGGTCTATTCAGGCGACATTAACCTTGGCTCCCCCGGAACCGTTATCATTCGATGTAACGAAATGCCTTCCGTGGTATTTGGTGGAGAGGATGTACCCGTCATCCAGACCGGGGAACGCACTTACGAAGGAGTGATAGAACCCGATCACATAGGTCTGTTCAACCTGGAAGTATCGGCCGGTGGTGTTACACTGGAAGATACGGCTGCTGTAAACTATCCCCTGGAATACAGGGATGTAGGCAACGATCCCGATTTCCTTGAAGCTGTGAAGCACAGCGGCGGCGGGGTATACAGTGTTGACCAGGCCGGGTCACTGCTCTTTAGCGATATCAGGAAGAACTCTATCATGACCAGTGAGGAACATGTGAGCTTGAGCTGGGTGTTCCTGATCATTGCTCTGCTGGTCTTCCTGGGAGAAGTGATTGTGAGACGGGCAAAGGGTATTATTGAGATCAAGACACGGCGTAAGGGGGTGGAAAGGTGATATTGTGGTCTGCTGTTTAGCATCAATAAAATATTGACACCAGATGGATGCAGATTGAAGGTTGCTGTTAAGGTTTTCACCGCAAAGGGCGCAAAGTTCGCAAAGACATTCTTGCCTTAACTTTGTGTACTTTGTAGTGCGTCAATTCATTAGTTATATATTTTAACAGCGATATCTATTGCTGACAGCACCCGCTAACACCAGTGGCTGTTGCACGCACGCAGACACCCGTGTAAGAGGAAGCAGGGAGTTCAATGCGCTTGTATATATGCACAGGTATGAAAGACTACGCTGGCCAAGATGGGGACTGATTACCTGCTTCAACTTATTGATATTAATCCGGATGATGGGGTCAAGATTGATTATGCGAAGTTTGAGGGTTGGTGGGTAAGATATGAGTGAAAGAGATGGTATGATTGAAACTGAAAAAGATCGACCAGAGGATATGTAAAATAAATACTGATGTATATCATGGCAACAATGTTGTCTACTTAAATATCAATGTTACCATAATTGTAAGAATAGCCTAGAAAATATAGCATTGAAATTCGCTCTTCTACATCCATCTGGATATGGTGATGTGGAGAAGGTGAATTATGGGAAGTTTAGGAATCTGCCGGATGATGTGAAGACAATCATCAGTGGCTGAGAGGACTAGAATAGCTAATAATTGGAGATAACACGATGCTTAACTCTTTGGAAATCAAGAACTTCAGGATATTGGAGGATTTCAAGGTCTCCAAGCTTGGGAGAGTCAACTTAATCGTCGGCAAGAATAACTCGGGAAAGAGCACCGTGTTGGAGGCGCTGCGTATCTATGCCGGAAATGCTCACCGCGGATTGCTTGAAGAAATCGCCGAAGGCCATGATGAAACATATCGTCTGAAGGAAAACGAACAAATCGAATCTGATATACAGTTTCCTTTCGAGGATTTGTTTACCGGCAGGCAGTTCCCTCAAGATGAATCACTTGCGATCAGTATTGGTGAGCTGGCGTCGGGTGATGATGCGCTACGAATAGAACATGGATTTCTTTTAGAGGATGAAAAGGTTTCAATGGATGATTCAGGAGAAATTGTAAGAAGAAGTCGGCGTCGCGTGACAAAAGATTCACACGATGAATTATCGCCGGAGATGATCCGTCATGTGCTTTTTGTAACCAAAGGGGAGCGTTCATTTCCTCAAATCCAGGTAGATATATACGAGCACCCCAATATTAGATTTGCACTTATGAAGCTTTCTGAAATAGTGCCTTGCAGCGTGATTCCAACCCAGTTTATTTCAATCGATGATCTGGCTGATGAATGGGACAAGATTGTCTTCACTGAACACGAAGATGTGGTCAGGGATGCTTTGCGGATTATTACGCCGGAGTTCGAGAACCTGACTTTTGTCCGCAATGACGAGGGCAATAAAGATCCGCGCCAGATGCGCCGGGATTTTCGTCGTTCTGCTAAGGTGAAAGTGTCTAATTCATCGCATCCGGTGCCCCTCAATAGTTTGGGGGATGGTATGTTGCGGGTGTTGCAGTTAGTGCTGAAAGTTTTTCCGGCAAAAGGTGGGTTCTTGTTGATAGATGAGTTTGAAAACGGACTTCATTTTAGCGTTCAGGAAAAGGTGTGGGCAATGTTATTCGAACTGGCACAGAAACTTGATATCCAGATATTCGCCACTACCCATAGCTGGGACTGCATCGAGAGTTTCGCCAATACGGCTATTGCTCGCAAAGATGTTGACGGAGTGTTGTTCCGGGTTGGTCGGAGCGTTAAGGAAAGTAATCGAGGCCAAGTAATTGCTACTGTCTTTGATGAGGACGCACTTTACAACATTACTCAAACTGATGTTGAAGTGCGGTGATGATAATGGCCGACCGTAAGCTATTGGTTGAAGGTGATGCAGACCGAAGTTTCTTTGAGGAGGTTTGTAAAACTTTGGGGCTGCATGACATCGTGACAGTTGCACCACCAAAAGATATTGGGGGTACCCATAACTCTAAAGAGGGTGTGTTTAATCTTCTCCCTAATCTGCTAAATCAACTGGGTGATGCACAGATTACACGGCTTGCTGTTGTTGTAGATGCCGACAGTGAAGACAATGGTGGTGGATACCAGCGTGCAATTGATAGGGTTACAAAAATCGTGGAGTCGTATGGCTTTACTTTGAGAACCAATCCAGATGGCGGTGTTCTCTTCCGGCACGACGACGGCCTGGCAGATTTTGGTTTGTGGGTTATGCCAAACAACCGCGATGAAGGCATGTTAGAAGACTGGATAAAGAGTTGTGTCCACCCGGATGAAAATCAACTTTTTGCTCATGCTGAGACCGTGGTGAACACATTGCTAATAACCAAGTTCAAATCGATACATGTTAGTAAAGCAGAAGTTGCAACGTGGCTGGCTTGGCAGAAACAACCCGGACATGGGCTTTATCGTGCAATTGAAGACCAACTGATTGATATGAACAGTGCATTGTTTGAGGAATTAAGCTTTTGGCTTACCCACATCTACAGTTTAGAGGATATATAAGCACAAGGATATCTCCCCACTAAGAGACTTTTTATTTTCTTCTGATTGAACTGAGAACTGGACAGAATAAGTCATTCAATGCATAAATATTTCAATTGTTGTGATTCAATTTCCTGTAAGAATTAATAATTCAGAATAAAAAGTATGACATTTGAGATTTTTTAGAGTGTTGCCACTATGACATTTTGTATAATAAAATCTAATGCATCATCCCGGAACCCAGGTAGTCCAGTATGTCGTTCTCCGGTTCAACACCCGTCAATACGCCATCGATTCGAAAAAACCACCATACGATCTGGAGTTGCGAACCCCACAAGGCATATACCTGTACGTAAGGCAGTTTCGATACCACTGTTAAGTGGGGCAGCCTTTGTCACAACCATGGGTATACCTGAGCGTGCTGCTTTCATTAACATACCAGCCGACTGTCGTCCTGTGGACAGGATATAGTGCTCACCCGGGTTGAAACCATCCATTATCGCCTGTCCGATAGCCTTATCAACGGCATTATGCCGTCCCACATCAATAGCACAGGCAATGCAACCACCTTGCCTGTCAATAATACAAGCGGCATGGGTGCCCCTGGTCTGCCGGTATATTCCAGATTCTAGGTAGTGAAGCGAACCTTGTATGATATCGGGGTGAAAATGACAATCTGACTCCACCTTAACATCCTCAGTATTCTCCCTGTTAACACCTATGCATCCGGATGAACGAATCTCAAACCCGATATCGAAATTGTCGTCCCGGGTGATTTTTGCAAAAATCCTGTTCTCGCCAACAATCCTGACATCCCGGATCTCAGATGCAGCACCGACAAAACCCTCACATACAAGATATCCAACCGCCAGTTGCTCAAGCTTTCCGGGAGATGTTAAGATGGAAGCTATATGCGTATTATTCACAAATAGTTCTACAGTCTCTTCCACTGCTACAGTAAACCTTGATGAACGTGCATTTCTATTAATGATCTCGACTGTTTCATATTCCTGCTTATACATAGCACCGATCCCATAATTCACAGAATTGAACTGCTATATTATGTATGTATATTTAACAATGATTGATTGTGAAAGTGGATATGACAAAAAACATCGTATGAAGAAAGATATCACGTATTTTAATACAATATATAAATTATATTGAAAGACCGTCAATTCATATAGCAAAACTTTAGTATCTACAACTGTTAATATATTACTGAGTAATCTATTATGTTACGACAGCGATTTGTGATTGATACCAGTGCATTGACAGACTCTGCAACCAGGGAGAAGGAAGGATACAAGACCCTGTGTGAAGGGGTTAACAGTATCATGGATATTATTGCAGAAGCCAGATTATCATACGAACTCAGTTGCTATATACCCTACCCGTCTGTCTATAATGAACTGCATGGTTTTATAAAGAACAATGGCTGCGAGGATGAAGTGATCGACAAAATCGATACATGGTTGGTTAAAAAAACGCCGGACCGCTACGAGGTGAAGATACCTTCAAAAATATTCTACGAATACGTGGATTACATGCGAAGCCGCATTAATAAAGGTATGACCGTTGCCGAGGACGCCATCTGGGAAGCTGCTACTGAATGCTTATTTCTTACGTCCGGAGCACAGGATAAAAAAAATATAGAGATCGAAATTGAACGTGATGTCATTGGTAGTGTTGTGGGAAAGTTCAGGGATAAATACCGCACGGCCCTCAGATACGGTATCCTGGACAGTGGCCCTGATATTGATGTGCTGCTGCTGGCTAAAGAACTTGATGCGGCTGTAGTAGCATCGGATATGGGTGTGCAGAAATGGGCCGAACAACTGGGATTAAGGTTTGTGGAAGCAAAATCATTCCCTGCTATGATCAAGGAATACCTGCAGCATAAGAAAAAGGAGTGAAAAATGTATTTTACCATCTCTGTGGTGGCCTTTGCAGTGGTTGCGTTTTTAACCTTGCGGGATATTCGCATATTCAGACGCACAAAACTGGAATCATACCGAAAAGGTGCAATGAAGGGCATGGTTGCAATGTTTTTATTGCTACTGGGAGGAGTCGTTGTGCAGGTCAATCCTGAACTTGGTATGGTGTTGGTGTTGATAGGAATGTTCATTAATAAAAAGGGGCAGCGTGAGGATGTGTTCGGCAGGGCAAAAACAGCAGACAGATTCCTTGGAAAAACAGAAATTAAGAATTGAGATACTTCAATAGCAGTGGTAGCTGCCTCAAGGTATGCTTCCTAAACTTTGCATGCACCTGCCATTAGAGCAGCCCGTACCAGTTTAATCTCATTATACATACAATCATCTCCCAATTTATCCTTGATGGGGGACAGGTATTCAGTCCCAACATCTGATATTGCCTTTTGGATAGCCTGTTGCTTGTGGGTATCTACCCACTCATCTATGGAATCGATCTCGCCTGCCAGGATCAGTTTCTCTATATGGGTGATAATTGTACTGGCAGAAAGGTTCCTGGTGTTAGCGATCTGCTGGATAGTTAAACCCTGCCTGTAAAGGTCAAGAGTTTCCTGCTGAGTGGCAGATAGCCTGCCTTGTATGTCCCTGGGTAATTTCGGGCTTTGCACAGGCAAACCTGTAATATGATCTGCGATCTCGGATAAAAATGCATCACCATATTTTATCAACTTATTCTCTCCCACACCTGTTATGTCCAAAAACTCCTGGTGTGTCCTTGGCAAGTTCGAAGCCATCTGTTCCAGGCTCGTATCTGAAAATATGATATATGGCGGCAGGTTCTTCCTGTCAGCCAGTGTTTTCCTGAGCCGTTTTAACCTATCGAATAATCCGGTTTCGGCATGCATATTCTCTTGCTGGCGTATTATCTGCCTCTTTTCTGTCGGTTTTACTAAGCTGATCGCCTGGTTTCCATCCAGTATTTCCCTGCTATTGCGGTTCAAGGTCAGTAACGGATACCTGGTACCCTCAACACACAGCACCTCCTGCTGTATCATTTCCCTGGCAATAGCCTGCCACTGTGCTTTTGAATAATCGCGCCCTGCTCCATGACTTTTCAGAAGGTGATGGCGTTTTGCAGTTATTTTCTTATTCTTTGAGCCAATCAGGACATCGATCACATGATTCATTCCGAACCGCTGGTCAAGTTCTTCCACACATACCAGAAGCTTTTGTGCGGCTCCGGTGCCGTCAAAGGTTTCCCTGGGTGAGATACAGACATCACACTTACCACAATTTTTCCCACCCATATCCTCACCAAAATAACTTAGCAATACCCTACGACGGCAGGTTCTGCTCTCGCAGTAATTTGTCATTGCCCTTAGCTGGGTCAATGCAATATCCTGCTCTTTTTTGCTGTTCTTTTTGTTGATGAAATACTCGATCTTATAACGGTCTCCATGGCTAAAGAACAGGATGCAGTCACAAGCCAATCCATCCCGTCCCCCCCTTCCCGTTTCCTGGTAGTAGCCTTCAAGGTTCCTGGGCAGGTCATAGTGTATGACAAAACGCACATTGGGTTTATCGATCCCCATACCAAAAGCAATAGTGGCAACAATGATGTCGGTATCGTCCTTTATGAAACTTTCCTGGTTCCTGGAGCGCTGTATGTCAGACAGGCCGGCATGGTATGGCAGGGCCCTGAACGCACTTCGTTGGAGCTTTTTTGTGAGTGTATCCACGGTATTCCGGCTCTGGCAATAGATTATACCGGAATTGCCCCTGCATTTTTCCAGATACCTAAGTAATTTATCGTACGCATCCTGCTTGGGCCAGACCTGGTAGATGAGGTTGGGCCTGTCAAAGCTTGCCATATAGGTATTGTAGCCAGCCAGGCTTAGCTGGCCTGTGATATCCTCCTGTACTTTCGCAGTGGCTGTTGCTGTCAGGGCAATTATTGGAACGTGCGGGAATCTTTGCCTCAATGTCCTGATCCTCCTGTACTCCGGCCTGAAGTCATGCCCCCATTCAGAGATGCAGTGTGCCTCATCAACAGCGAACAGGCTAACGTTTGCATCCTCCAGTAATTTAATGGTCTGGGACATTAAAAGCCGCTCAGGTGCCACATAAAGGATCTTGATCCGTCCATCCAGGATCGCAGTCGTTATTTTTCCAGCTTCTGCAACGGACTGGGTGCTATTAAGATATGCGGCCGCTATGCCATTTGATATTAAACTGTCCACCTGGTCCTTCATCAACGAGATCAGTGGTGAGATGACGACGGTCAGGCCATCCATCAGGAGTGCAGGAAGCTGGTAGCATAACGATTTCCCGCCGCCGGTTGGCATTAAAACGAAAGTGTCTTTTTTATCCAGTACATCCCTGATAATGTCTTCCTGGTGCACACGGAATTCTGTATAGCCAAAGTATTTCTGGAGTGTTTGGTGCATATTAATACCGAAAATTGCTGATTTATACTGCTAATAGGTGCTTATGTTTGTAATCTCCAATATGATATGAGCATTATATAACTTGTCTCCTAGCAGGGTGAAAGTAATATTACAGTTTGGTAAGGGAGAGGACGCAGGGCATATTGAAGTTGAGAAAAACTTTGTGTGCAAAAGGCCTCATACCATGGTCCATCTCACAGATACGGGCCGGGGTGCCTTCGATGAGTGCAGTAAGAGCATGAGGCAGTCGCCGGATGAACCGCATGCGGACAACTTCTGAAAAAAACATTTATACTTTAAAATATATTCACCTAATATGACCAAAGAGCTGGGATATATTAAAGACGGCCTTCAACAATTAGCTGACCCCGAAAAAGCCAGGGTCTTATCAAGATTTTTCAAGACCGGAAAAGGTGAATATGGCGAAGGCGACATATTTCTTGGTATCAAAGTTCCAGAGCAGCGTAAGATCGCAAAACAGTATTCTGATCTTGCATTTGATGACATTGGCCAGTTGCTGGAAAACAATATCCATGAATATAGATTGACCTCTTTATTCATACTTATCCTCAAGTACAACAAAGAGGGCTCCAGGGGAAAAAAGGAAATCGTCGATTTTTATGTGAAAAATATAAAAAATGTTAACAATTGGGATCTGGTTGACAGCTCAGCACCACATATTTTAGGGCATTTTCTACTGGATAAAGACAGATCAATATTATACCGATTAGCAAGATCAGACAACCTGTGGGAGCGAAGAATATCAATACTCTCAACATTTGCATTCATAAAAACCAATACATTTGAAGATGCATTAAAGATTTCAGAAATTCTTTTATTCGACGAGCATGACCTTATCCATAAAGCAGTTGGCTGGATGTTGAGGGAAGTTGGCAAAAGGGATCTCATAATAGAAGAAGGATTCCTGCAAAAACACTACCTTGAAATGCCAAGAACTATGCTAAGATATGCTATCGAAAAATTTGATGACGATAAACGAAAATTCTATTTGGATAAATAGTCAGCAATAGTCTGTGAAAGTAAAATGTTTTTACCTGAACAGTTATCATTTTCCACCCAGCAACTTAAAATCGACTTCAATCTTTTCCTTCAGCATAGCTGAGCCGAGGTTGTGCGTACTTTGTTTGTAACTACTCACCTTTGAGAAGTATGGGTACCGATAACGAAAAATCGTTTGTTTCAATATATTTTTAACACACCATCATTTTTCACATTAAGTTTCATGATGCTGATTTTATTATATCATTAAAGAAATATATATCGACGTTTAAATTAAAATGTAGTCGTTAGATGACGCTTCTTAAACCCGAATAGTGTCAAGTCAACATCAAAGTATCGGATTATAAGGTGTATTGATAGCGTATTTGGATACATTATATGGTTGACTTAACACTAGCTACAAATTGAATTATATCGGAAGGAATTAAGGTTGTTGTATTACATTTGGAATTGTCTGGAAACAATCAAATTAGAATGTAATCTGGTGTTTCTAATTTGATTGTTTCAGGCGAAACCTGTGTAAGGTTGCACAAGGTTTTTTAAGTAGCAATGCATGTATGGGCAGTATCTTTAGTAGATGTACGTTTAGCTGACATCTAAATCAAAGAGATAACCGCGCCCAAAATATGTTGGGCGGCTCCGGGCAAATGATCCGGGGCTATAGGAAATATATTCCTATCGGAGGAAACTAATAGATGGCAAAGAAAAAAGATACTAGCGAACAGGATGAAATTAAACATATAGTGCGTATCGCCAATACTGACCTTGAAGGTAAAAAGAGCGTACAATATTCCCTTACCGGTATCAAGGGCATAAACAGGCGCATAGCACGTATTATTTCTGATAGATCCAATGTTGACCCGACAGCGACAATTGGGTACCTGGATGATGAAAAGATCGATTCATTGAAAAAGACGATTGAGGAAATTGTATCCGTTTTACCCACGTGGATGCTCAACAGGCGGAAAGACTTACTGACCGGGGATGACAAGCATATTCTCTCAACAGATATTCTCCTTACCAAAAGGGAAGACCTGAACACCCTGAAAAAGACCAGGTCGTATAGGGGTGTCAGGCATGAGCGCGGTCATAAGGTGAGAGGCCAGAGAACAAGATCCACAGGTAGGAAAGGACTTACTGTGGGTGTTAAGAGGAAGCCTAAATAGGCGGTGAGATCTTATGGGATACCCAGGTAAGAATACAAAATCATATGACACACCCAGACACCCCTGGCAAGCTGCAAGGTTGGCTGAAGAGGTAGGGTATGTAAAGACATACGGACTCAGGAACAAACGTGAAGTCTGGAAAGCACAAAGTTTGCTCAGGAATTATCGACGGTCTGCTATGGAAATGCTGGCAGGGATCACTGAAGGCGAGTTGACCGGGCATGTTAAGCAGAAATCAGAGGATATCCTGGCCAAACTCAAGCGTTATGGTATATTGTCCCCTGAAGGCGGCCTTGACGATATCCTGGCACTTGATGCCAGGAACTTCCTGGACCGCAGACTACAGACACAGGTCTACAGGCAGGGATTTGCTAATACACTGAGACAGGCACGTCAGTTTATCACACACGGTCATATAGCGATAGAGGCTAAGAAAATCACAGTACCTGGCTATATGGTGACAAAGGAAGAGGAACTGAAGATTGAATACTACATGAACTCACCGCTCAAGAGCGAGTCACATGTTCAGCGCCCGGCCCAGATCGTCCAGAAAGAGATTGCCCAGATCGAGGAAGTACAGGAAGATAGAAGACGTGGTCGCGGTCGCCGTGGTGGCGGTGGCGGTGCTGGCGGTCGCAGAGGTCCTGGTGGCGTAAATCGCGGTGCAAAGGGTCCTGCCGGTAAAGGTAGTGGAAATCGCAGTACTGCTGGCTCTGCCGGCAAGGCTACGAAAACACCTGGTGGAAAATAGTAATAAATAGGAGTAGGATATCATGGCAGAAGGAAAATGGGGTGTAGCCCATATACAGGCATCATTCAATAATACCATAATCACAATAACCGACCTTACAGGAGCAGAGACCATTGCTAAGATCAGTGGGGGAATGGTCGTCAAGGCGGCACGCGATGAGAGTTCTCCATATACTGCAATGCAGATGGCTAACCAACTATCTGATAAGCTTAAGGATCGGGGAATTATGGGTATCCATGTCAAGGTCCGTGCACCTGGCGGTAACAAACAGAGGAGTCCGGGTCCCGGTGCCCAGGCAGCCATACGGGCATTTGCCAGGGCTGGGATCAGGATCGGCAGGATCGAGGATGTTACACCCATACCACATGACGGCACCCAATCCAAAGGCGGACGCCGTGGACGAAGAGTATAAGTGAGGCACAGAATGGATATAGATATCATTGAATTATCTGATACGAAAGCCAGGTTTGTGCTTAATGATGTTGAACCTGCTATTGCTAATGGACTGCGGAGGGTCATACTGGCTGAGGTTCCTACAATGGCGGTAGATTATGTTAACATATATGACAACACGTCTGTCCTGTTCGATGAGCAGATCGCATTGAGAGTAGGACTAATACCGCTCATAACTGATCTGGAATCATATGTGCTTCCGGAGGATTGTGACTGTGATGGCGAAGGATGTACCAGATGCCAGCTTTCACTTAACTTGAGTGCTGAAGGCCCGAAAATGATATATTCGGGTGATCTGTTATCAAGTGATCCAAAAGTTACTGTAGCTGATGAAAAAATACCGATTATAGACCTGAAAGAACGGCAAAAGCTTGTACTGGAAGCCGTTGCAAAGCTTGGTATTGGACGCAAGCATGCGAAATGGCAGGCCGGTGTTGGATGTGGCTATAAGAACATGCCTGTTATTACTATTAAAGCAGAATGTGATTCATGCGGAAGGTGCGTGGATGAATGCCCGAGAAATATCCTGGAAATAAATAATGATAAGTTGGAGGTCACTGATCCACTGAAATGCAATTTGTGCAAACTCTGTATGGGGGTTTGTGATATAAGTGCCATTGAAGTCAGGGAAGTGCCAAAATCATATATCTTTAGTATGGAATCTGATGGTTCATATCCGGCTAAAGGACTGCTGATACAGGGCGCTGACACCATTATCCAAAAGGCAGGACAACTGAAAGAAATACTCTCTGATATAGAGTAATTCCTTAATGATAATATAATCATAATGCAGGTGTTGCCACAGCCGAACCTTACAAGGTTCGATCAAAGTGTGCACCTCGCAAATCTCGGTAGCACAAAAAACCCTTATGCGGGGGTTGCCCAGCCAGGTCAAAGGCGCAAGGTTGAGGGCCTTGTCTCGTAGGAGTACGCGTGTTCGAATCACGTCCCCCGCATTTATCATCAAAGAGATTAAAACATGTCGAGTGATGTGAAGACGATTCCATTGATGGACACAAATTCTGTTGATGAGTCAAGTTGCAGCACAGGCTGTAGTAATTGCAGTACAACTGGCTGTAATGGTGGACACGTTGTAAAAGCAGGCTCCAGTGATGATGTTGTTTACATGAACCTCTTATTTTTTGCACTGTTTTTTATTATTATGATTGTTACATCGTACCTAATAATGAAAATACTGAATGCAATCATTCAGTAAAATCTTCTATTGATTTGTTAATAAGTTCTAGACTGATTGTTATATATAATTAGGATTATGGGGATATTTTAACAAAAATACTGACCCATAGCGGTAAATTTTTAAGGTATATCTACAAAAACAACCGCAGCCTGTTGAATCACATAATAATTTTGTTCCAAGTCCAGTAATGAGCTAACAGTTATAATTTGACTTACTTGGCAACTCTGGATAATTTGATCTTAGCCGAATAAGGAAGAGCGATTACTCGCACTCCCTCTTCTAAAAACCGGACTTGCGACTTGCACCGCATATGGCTCACGCATTTCATAACCCTTTCAGTATCGGGAAACAGTTAACAATTTAATGGCTTTATTGTTTTGAGGTATCCACTTCAAAAAGCAGGGTAAAATGCATATTCGGATTATCTAAATCAAGTGCATTAGCAGGTTTTAGATTTCAAAACGGAGTCAGTTACCCTTAGATTTAAAATGGATACGAATACTGGGAAACTACACCTAAAAAAACGCTACATTTCAGTTGGATTACGGATATGCACGTGACAAAAGGAGATGTTTCAAAGATCATGCGCGGTGGTAGAGCACGTTGGAAAATCGAAAATGAAACATTCAATACGCTTAAAAACCAGAGATATCACTTTGAACACAATTTTGGACATGGAAACAAGAACCTATCAGTTGTTTTTGCCATGTTGATGATGCTCGCGTTTCTGGTGGATCAAACGCAGCAACTCGCTTGCCAGCTATTTCAGGCAGTTTGGGGGAAGTTGAGGAGTAAAAGAAACCCATGGGAGCAAATGAGGGCTTTATTCTACGCATATAAGTTTGATTCGATGGAAGATATTTTTAAAGCACTGTCTTATGGATTCAAAAGGAAACACTTGGATATTCTTGAATATCCACCTCCATCTTGATGAATAATTTGACAATGTGCCTCTGAAAAAATGTGATCTAAGGATGAATTTGATTTGGACTCCCGTCTACTGGTAGGTATAGCTTTTTTGGCGATTTTATTTGTAGAATTTAAAATATATTAATTCAGTGAATCATGTTCCAAACATTTTATACTTTCTGCATGCTTAATGCAAGACTAAAAGTTCAATAAGTAAGATTTAAAAAATGCGGTGGGAGACAAAACGGGAATTGCTGTGGCAAAACCCGACATAAGTGCATCAGGTAGGGAAATCGTGATGTTTTTTGATCGATGGTCTGGTATTTTTTCAAACCCTGAACGAACTTGACTGAATAGTATATCAGCGTTCAAATCATTTCGAAGTTTTATTTTTTGAGTCATGAAAAATCATCCATTGAATTAATAATTAGGATAAATTATTTGAATTATTATCTTCATAACTCAATTATTACATATAATCTTTACGAATATATAAAAATGTGATTTTTTTTACTGCATGCGTCTGCATGCGTTTATAATTATAGCGGGAATTGCTGCCGTAAGTTCATTCACCCTTTTTCCTGAAAAACAGCCACTGTGCCTTACCGCCCCTGGTTTTGGTCCTGATAAGACAGTACACGCCTGATAGCCGCTGCCCATCCATCCTGAAGATTATCTTTCCTTTTTCGTCATCCACTTCCAAAGGCTCGAATGTACCCCGGTCCCACAACTTAACAGTCCCGGCCCCGTATTGCCCTTCGGGAATCTCACCCTTAAAGTCGGCATATTCCAGGGAGTGGTCCTTGGTTGGTATGGCCAGCCGTTTCACATCAGGCTCGGTTGGTGGTTCCTTTGGCACTGCCCAGCTCCTCAGTACACCCCCCATCTCTAACCGCAGGTCCCAGTGTAACTTTCTGGAATCATGTTCCTGGATAACAAAGACACTGTCTCCTGATGATTTACCGGCACCTTTGGGAATTGTCCCGGAAGAATCACGTTCATTCCTGCATTGTCCGGATTTCATTCCACTCCCTTCCTTGGACATAGATGTTGCAACATACATATATCATGTTCAGGTTTGCGGGCACCGCACACTGCACGACCATGCAGTATCAGCCTGTACGACAAGTCGCTCCATTCCTCCTTTGGGGCCAGCTTCATCAGGTCCTGCTCGATCTTATCCGGGTCAGTATGCCTGGTCAGCCCCAGCCTGAAAGACAACCGCTTCACATGCGTATCCACTGCAATCCCCTCAGTGATGCCATAGGCGCTGGACATTACGACATTGGCGGTCTTACGCCCCACACCTGGTAAGGTGATCAGTTCTTCCATAGTATCCGGAACCTTACCACTAAAATTTTCAAGGATTGCAATACTACTTTTCTTTATGTTCTTTGCTTTTTGTCTGTAAAAACCTGTAGACCTGATGTCCTGTTCCAGTTCCTGCAGGTCAGCGTCGGCAAACTCCTTTGTCCCTGTGTACTTCCTGAAAAGTTCTTCAGTTACAATATTAACTCTTACATCAGTACACTGGGCCGAAAGAATAGTGGCTACAAGCATCTGGTGAGGCGTTTCATACCTGAGTGCAGTCCTTGGATCAGGATATTCCTCCTTAAGCAGCCTGATTATCTCAGGCATCTGCCCTGCCGGTTTCATGAAAAAATAAAAGGGATATGAATAGATAACAGTTATGGTTCGCTTCGTTATTCCATCCTGGTAAGGTAGCGTTCTGCCGAGACCGCAGCCAGGGCACCATCACCCACTGCCGTAGCTACCTGGCGCAGTAATGTGGTCCGGCAGTCTCCGGCAGCAAATATCCCTGGTACGGAAGTGGACATGTCAGGACCGTTAATAAGAAAACCATTCCCATCTTTGTCTGCTTCAATAAAATCCGTGCCAGGTTCCACACCAACATACATAAACACTCCACTCACTGGTATTTCAGTCACTTTTTCGGTAAGCTTGTTCATGACTATTACCTTTTCAACAGTGTCTGTCCCTTCGATTGATTGCAGGTTTGAGTTCCAGACAAATTCAATCTTAGGGTTCTTGAAAGCCCTTTCCTGATTGATCTTTTCGGCCCTCAGTTCATCCCTGCGGTGGATGACATATACCTTGTTGACCATTTTGGTAAGGAAGATAGCTTCAACAATGGCACTGTCGCCACCGCCTACCAGTGCCACATCCTTGCCTGTAAAGAAAAAACCATCACACGTAGCACAGGTAGATACACCCCTGCCTGTGAATTCGTCTTCGCCGGGCACGCCCAGTTTCTTTGGCCTGGTTCCTGTGGCAACAATTACGGATTTGGTCTCGAACTCACCATCAGAGGTCACAACTGTCTTAATGTTGCCTCCGTCCTTGATCTGCCTGACATCGGCAAACATTATTTCAAGGTCGAACTTCTTAGCATGTTCTTCCATCTTCTCCATCAGTTCCATGCCGCTAACCTCGGGAAAACCCGGGTAGTTCTCAAGCATATGGGTCTTGATGATCTGCCCGCCCAATCCAACTTTCTCTATAAGCAGGGCATTCATCATTGCGCGTTTGGCATATATGCCTGCTGAAAGTCCGGCAGGACCGCCGCCGATTATGATTACATCATATACCATTGTTAACCATCCATTGTCGTTTATCCGAAAATAATAGTGATTGGTCTATATTCCCTTTTCCCTTCATTACACTTTTCTCAGGACTTTTCATGAAAACATGGAATGCAGTAACCTTTTCCATCCTTTTCCTTGATCCTTGTCTCCATCACCGGCTCCCCGCATCTGGAACATGGCACTGATTCATGTATCCGGGCATGTGACGGCAGTTCAATTGTAACATCCTGTATGTCGAACAACTCATTTTCATCTATGCTCAATATCTGCTCGATGAGCTCATCACGATCCTCTTTTTCGAACACATCGCCCTTCAGGCTTACCCGTACACCACGGCCATGGGGGCGAAGCGCCAAGGTATATACATGCTTGCCATAATCCCTGAAAAACAAGTTGCCTTTGCCAAAGGTGCAGCCGGTCATATACTGTATGGCATCCACTGCGCAGGAATTGTTCTCTACAATTGCTACTAATTCTTCATCTTCCGAGCGCATGGCATGAATTCGCTCCATGCCTGCTTTTGCTGCCCGGTAGCCCAGCACCAGGCCCGGACAGAAATGACCGTGGAAATCGATGATGGGTTTTAGGTCTGTGGGAATACGGGGCTGTGTCATCTGTGTCATTGATGTAGAATTGGTCGCAATGGGGTTAATAAGTTTTGTTTCAGGTCTTTGAACTTCAAATAAAATCGTCAAGATCAAACGCTATAAATCCCATACTCCTCAACGTCTCCTTTTCATATATCTTACGTGCCATAATGCCAAAATATTCTATCCGAACATCATTGTTCCACTGAACATAACCTGATTTTTCCTTCAGTTGAGCCAGGATATTTTTAGCATCCTTGAGCTTCAGGTCCTGCCATTTGCACTCAACAAACAAAATATGTTTCATCTCATCATTTAATGCCACCAGATCTATTTCATAGGTATTTTCGCCCCTGGGTCTTCTATTGATCTTTCCCCACTGCCGGTCTATCTTTTCAAATGAAAAAGGCAGGGCCTGCCTGAGATTAAAGTCCTGTAAAAACTGTTTACAGACATTTTCAAAAACATGCCCCAGATAAGCATCATATGATTTTCCAATCTTATTTATCACTGCCTTGCGGTTGGTTTGCAGTTAATTTCATTTAGAGAACCTGAGCCTTGAAACGGCCATGTTCACTTTGAGTTTCAATTCATCAGGCACGTTGTCCATAAATTCCGGTTTTAGATGGACCGCCCTGGCCCAGGCATGGGCTGCCTTATCATATCTACCACTATTATAGTAGGCCAATCCCATATCCTGATGTCCCTCGATAAAGCCGGGGTCCAGCTTTGTGACCTGCTCAAACTCCTTTATCGCATCCTCATACTTCTCAAGCTCCAAATAGACATGTCCGAGATTATTATGGGCCAGGACATATTTTGGGTCAAGCCTGATAGCTTCCTGGAATTCCTTTACTGCCTCCTGGCATTTATTTTGTCCTGCAAAAATGTGGCCCATACTGTTATGTGCCGGCACATAGTCAGGATCAAGACTCAAGGCTTTTTCAAGCTCAAAGACCGCTTCATCGTATCGCCTCATCCCGGTATAGACATGTGCAAGGTTGCTGTGTCCCTCTGTGTATCCCGGGTTGAGCCCCAATACTTCCCGGAGTTCCCCTATTGCTTCCTCATTCCTGCCCATCCTGTTATAGATCACAGCCAGGTTATTGTGGGCTTCAAGATAATCCGTATCAAGTTTGAGGGCTTCCCTAAACTCTGTGAAGGCTTCCCTGTACATGCCTGCCGTATCATAGGCAATACCGAGGTTATTATGTATAATATGACTAAGACCAATATCTGTAGTCACCTGGAAGAATGAGTAATATTCGGTTATAAAATCAAATGTCTCTTTATCCATTCCAGGTATTTCATCTAAATCTTTAAGAAAATAAAAATTATCCTGGCAGTCATATGCCTGCCGGACATTTATTTCCTTGATCAAATCAAGGCTGAAGTCAATGAACATCATTGAACCGGGCGAAAAACCATCGATCATAATACATACATGACGTCCGGCACTGAGCGTTTTTACTCCTTGTATCATGTTGTTTATAAGAATGTAACCAAGCTGGGTTAAAGCAGCACATGAAACCATGAATTCCTTTTCATTTTTTTTTATTTCATCAGGTATACCAGACCTGTCAAGGATTGAAAAAATATCCTCGTTTTTCAGGTTCAGGCCGTTCACCAGGAGCTTCAGCAGAGGTTGGGGAATATCAGGCCGGAAGAAGCCTTTGTCTTCCAGTGAGACCATCAATTTCTTCAACGAATCCTCCTGTCCTGTTATAGCCTTTTTCTGGTTGGCAGAATAAATTGATCTTTTAATTTCAGGGAATCCTATCTCCCTGAATAAAGTATTTAGCCCATTCTGGATATCCTGTATTATTGTTTCATTGTAGCCCAGTTGGATCAACAGTGACCTGATCTCAGGGTTGTGGTGTATTTCTGCCATCTTTAACGAATAGCACTCTCCTTTACATATGGTTTATGGAATAGGAATGTTAAAATCGGTGTAACTATTCAGCCATACATAAACGTTACCTATACAAGTTGTGGCGTTAAAATTCCCATCATCGGAACTTTTTAATATAAATATATTTTTATGCAGGTAATACCAGTCTAACATCTGAAAAATTAATCGGGCTCGAAAGACCTTTCCATCCCTTCAAAAGATGGTATAGTCCAACTATATAAAGTCAGCACGCAGGGGTTACCTAAAAATAACTTAGCTGAGCCTCTGGAAAAATGGATGTAACAGCTTTAAAATGCCAATAAACACCTAGAAAGGGTCAGTTTTTCTAAAATTTCATTATAAGGGTTTGGATTGAGGGTATTTTAGGCAATTTTTGATACAATATATGTACCAACTCAAAAGAATTAATTCAACTGTATCGGCCTTGCACATAAATTAATTTTTTTATAAGTAGATTATACAGTGAAATACCAAACCGTCAACCATTTATACGGTAACCAACTTACAGTATATTATGTTTTTAGCATCAATATCCAAAGAAAAAACAAGTGAAGATGAAAAAGGTGTAATGATAGCATTCAGAAATAAACCCAAAACCCCAACCAAAGACATAAAGCGGTTTTGTAATCGTTTATACGGCTACAAAGACCATTCTCAGAAAGGAAAGTATCTCTATCAAAGAAAAGGACTCCTTGATGAAATACCTCATATTTTAATAAACCCAATAAGAAGCGTAGTAGTCATCAAGAAAAAAGATGCTGAGCGGTTACTTAATTTTTTAAAAGAATTTGATGTAGAAATCTATGTGAAAGATGTCAAACTCGAAAAGGCAGACATAGACAAATTTGAAAACGTGAGCCATGAGCACTACTAAGCGTAATTGGTTTGAGTATAACAAAGCAAAAACGTGTAGATTTCAAATATTTATCTCGCTATTGTTATTGATTCTGGACACTGT
>Ga0255431_1023_pt2 | contig 28847 bp, 28 predicted proteins | sample ANMaggSeSYBR02J5_FD_182633 | JGI IMG/M metagenome (GOLD analysis project Ga0255431, IMG submission 182633) | Sediment cell enrichment communities from methane seep in Santa Monica Basin, California, United Staets - ANME aggregate JGI... | ecosystem: Environmental > Aquatic > Marine > Cold seeps >... | reverse complement strand
TATGCTTACAGCGAACAATCGGGCTAAAGCCCCTATCAAAATCACTGATTTATAAAGCGACTTCCCAATTGTACCATAATATTTATGCATTAGTTTGCCGGTAGATTCACACATCATAAGAGTAGGAAAATCATTTTTTACTATCTCTTTCGTTGCGCTAACAAAATGTATAATTTCAGCTTCACTAAGGTAATACATCTTCCAACCGGCGTTGATTATCCTTCGGGAAAGATCAACATCTTCACTATACATAAAAAAACGGGCATCGAAGCACCCCACTTGTTTTAAAACGTCCATTCTCACCATAAAACAACCTCCAGCAAGTTTCACTACGTATCCGCTTTGGTTTGGATCTTTGTAAGGAAGATATTTTTTGAATATTTTAATAGTTTTGTCTGATAGGAACAGTAAGGACACGAATTCTGTTAATGGCGAGGGGAACCATTGTAACCCAAGAGTCTGTGCTTCTCCATCCATGCCTACAGTCTCCGTTTGTCCTGGGCCATATTTTAGTTTGCAACTCAATGCTCCCACTGATGGATGATTTTTCATAAAATCTATCATTATTTGAATAGCATTGTCTGTTACTAATGTGTCAGGATTAAGAAACAGTATTAGTGGAGCATTTGCATAAGCAATTGCAAGGTTATTTGCCCTCCCAAAACCAATGTTGGTGCTTGAGTTTATAAGATGGACTTCAGGGAATAACGTCTTAACCATATCTCTGCTCCCATCTTGAGAAGAGTTGTCAACAACGACTATGTTTACTTTCTGAGAATCAGTATTTTGTTTTAGTGAATACAGGCAGTTCTTTAATAAGTCCTTTGTGTTCCAATTAACAATAATAATAGTAAGATCTATCATATTAGGCACCTTTTCTACCAAATATATGAAACTTTAAAGATATTTACTCATAAATATGTAAGGAAACCACCATTATTTCTATTTTAAAAATGAAAACAATACATCAGCAATATATTTCATATTTCCTTCATCCAACCCTTGATGAATAGGTAGATTTAAAACGTTGTCTTTTAAAAAGCATGCATCTGGGAATTTGTTCCAAGGTAAACGTCGATGATAACCAGACCACCATGCTATTGCGGCAATCGAATACTCATTGAGTTTTGCACATAATTGATTTCTATCTTTTAAAATGATCGGAAAATACAAGGGGCACACTTCCTCAGTTAATTCTTTGAAAAGCAGCTCAATAACAGGGTGTTCAGAAACCATATTGAAAAGATGTCTAAAATTTTCTCGTCGCCTTTTTATTATATGGTTAACATCGAATGATCGCAATAAACGCTTTGTTGTTGCCGAGACAGCCATGTCGCTTATGCGTTCATCATAGTAATAGCTTCTTGGCATATTGGGCATTGTCTTCAATTTTGTGTTATTAACATTTACAATGGTCAGCCGCCTTTTAGTTAACAGCGACCTGAATAGTGGATATAACAAAGGTATGTCTGACGACCACCTAAGGACTTGCGATTTCAATAATGGTAGCATTCCTTTTAATACTTCCATAGAATAAGGCTGAGTCATATTCCAGGGTTGTACTTTTAAATCGGGATTGTTTATTATCAACACTCCGCCATCAGGTACTGCTAGTGTTTTTGGGAAACTAAATACTGCAACATCACCAGTCACACCAAGGCTTGTTGCACCATTACTACTGAATAGCGATAGAGCACAGTCTTCGATCAAGTAAATATCATTTTGATCGCAGAGATCTCTTATAGCCGCTATTGGCTGTGGAAAACCAAAATAGTGAGTAACATATATGGCTTTCGTTCTACTTGTAATACGACTATGAAGATCATCAAGGTCTATCATGCTAGATCTGCGGACTCTGTAAGGTACAACTGTTGCCCCACATTTTATAAGTGGATCAATTTCTGATCCACAGTTGTAGGCTGGCACGAGAATTTCAGTCCCGGCATGCAACCCCAGCAAGTCACAAGCACGTCGAATAGCTATTCTTGCCTTATGTACGTAGAAAACACGATCATTTCCAAACCATGAACTCACATCGTGCTGTTTCCGGATTCCAAGAATCTGCTTCAAATCAGCACCAGGAGGTCCACAGAAAAAATATCTTGATGAATCCATCATAATATTTAATACGACAACATATGTGATCGTATCCAAAGCTTCCAAAATGGTCCAAGTTTCCAACCTATTCGCGGAGCAATTCTAGCACGCCATATTTTGGAATAACAAGTATTAAACATCCATGATAGTGATCGAAAACTACGAATTCTTATCTGAGTAGCCAACTTGTTAGGATGGATATATATATTTTTGATTGGAAACAACTGACCTCCAAGTTCCTGCTTATACTTATACTTGCCCCGCATAGCATCAAACCATATAACATTTTCGTTTAAAGCGCGTTTTACCATTTCACCAAAATCTATCCTAACGAAATCAATTTTAGACCTTTTTCCAAAATCCGATCGGGCAAACAAAAAATAATAATATGTATCACCAAATTTATAAGCGTAACTATAACCAATACAACAGTCATCCAAAATAATTTCATATAACCTAAGTCTGTGGTGATTAAGTTGAACATTAGCAACCTCGCGATGAAATTCATGCGATGCCGGCCAAGCTCCAAAGTGCCCTGGGTTGCCCAAATTTTGCCAATAGTATTGATGCATTTGAACAAACTTGTCAAAGAATTGCAAATAATTTTCGCTTGAGGCGGGTATGCACTCTAAACGTCGGCTCTGTTTAAAAATTCTTTCGTATTTTCTTCTCATTGCGCGGCGTTGCTGTTTGCTAAGACCCAAAATTTGTTCATCCCAACTTAGGGCCACTTTAAAATATGTTTGAACATCGCTTATCTTTGTAACTATATGATAATATTTAGTGATAGCTTGAGTACATGCTCCTACAAGAGTATCAAATGAATCATATCTTCCGCAAATAGGCCCCATGTGCAAAATATCCCAAGAATAATTAGCATGTAGTTCATTTAAGAAGTTTTGAATCACTTTATATATAAAATTCGGCATAACTGGTATAGTTAATGTAATCGGTAGAAAATCTGTACCGACAATTTTTATGACCCTTACACAGACAGGGCCAAGCCAGATTTTTTCGAGGAACATTGGTAAAATTCCACACAGACTTCCATTGTTTCTGAAAACGAAAACCAGCAGATCTCGGCGCTTCCCATAATAGTTCCACCAAACACGACACCAATCGTAAGTCAAAAAAATTTCTCCGCCCATTGATTCAACAAAGTCATCCCACTCCTGTTGCATCGGGGCTATTTCGTTAAACGCATTAAACACTTGAACATGAATAGTATCTTCCATAAGGATAGCCTCTCGGATATTGTGCGTTACTTCAGCATTTTTTTTCTACGTTGTTTCTTTGATTTGGATTTGTTGGGGGGGTGATATGATCCGTTGCCTCGAAAAATCGTCATGGATAGGATCTCAGTTCAACCCTTTTGTGAAACACGAAACAGACCAACCAAGATTGCAGGATACTTCGCATTAATACTAATATGGCATTTCGCTCCATCGGGTTGTTCTTGATACAACATGCCGTGAACCCACTTGAACTTTTTCGATATGCGTCGATATATAGCACGTGATTTAGGGTCTTTCTTCATTGAGATACACAACATGCCTTTTGGCGATAGAAATTTTGCGTATCGCTCAACTTGTTCCACCGCTTCTTCGACTTTGAGATAGAACAGAACTTCATTGAATACGATCATATCGAATAAAAAAATTGGTTCGGGATGGAACTTACAAAGGTCTGAAGCATAAAAGTTCGCACTTGGTATCTGTTTGTCGGATGAATTATAATTGGTCGTAGCTTGTTCGATGGCATAATTACTAATATCTACGCCAACATATAGGTGAATATCATCTAATGATAAGGATTTCAGTAGTGCCCCACTCGCACAGCCCAGATCAAGCACAGATCGCGTCTCTGGCGCAAAACGATGGATGAGAATTCGGACAATTGCATTTCTATTATCTACGTCTATTCCCTCCAGATAGGAAGCTAAAGACCCAGCAAGTTCGCTGTCCCAATATTCTTCATTCCTATGCCATGGACTACGCCCGATTTTATGTTTTACCCATCTACTCAAGGAACCCACTGGTGTTTCAATAAATAAAGTTCTAAGAAAATAGTTGCAAACATAACGGAAATGATGGTTCATAAAACCTCCGATTTTAGTTTTGACATGTAGATATTACATTAAAGAACTTGTAATCACAGATAATCATTTGCTGCTCAAAATTGATTTCATGGCTGCTAAGCGAGTTTTCAACAGTTCTCCGATCCTGACCCAAAAGAGACTTGCTCGCCTTTGACAACATCCAAATTGCCCAATATGAAATACATCCTTCCCAGCTTTTCCGACGATTCCAGCTTTAAAACGAAAAACACCTGGATTTTTGTCAGGATTTATACCACCAAGATCGTACCATCGACAATTTCGTTCTTTCAACCACTGGATCGTACGCCATTGTAAAAGGTTTGAGCCATTCAGTTTCATGCCCCTGTCAGCAGTAGCGCCAAGCAGGTATATCCCCGTGTCTCCAATCGCTGAACAGATAGCTGCGCAGATCGCTTCTCCCTCAGATTTACACACCATAATCTTCATTTTGAGAGCATCTGGGAGATCTTTCTGGATCTTTTTGAATTCGTCGTAATCAACTCCAGGCACAAAGCCTTTGCGAGCAAGCAGTTCCTTTTGGAGCACTAAAAAGGTATCATACAACTCGTCGGTGGCTCCTTCAACGATTTTGAGATTATTTCTTTCGGCCCTATTTAATTGATTTCGCCATTTTTGACCAAGATTTTTCCGTAAGTCTTCAAGTGAAAGTGCAAGATTGAGCATCAGCGTTCGATTTGAAACTACTGATGGATCACGTTTGAATCCTTCTCTTATAAAGATTGTTGTTATTCTATCGTCATGACCTTCTATTTGTTTAGGTGTTATTCTTAGAAAAAGGCCTCTATTTAAAACATAGTTCTGTCTTAACCCCTTGAGTAGTTGACGTAAGGTTTCATAGTTTATTTCCTCCCCATGTCTATGCCAAATTGGCCCCCACGGAATGTAAGCAATGCCTGCTTTGAGAAGTGGCAGCTTCTTGATAGTTGATTGAGCTAGACCTATGACTTTATCGTTTTTTCTAAGGACTATATGACTTAAGTTGTCCTCCCCCCATCGCACCGCACCATAGGACCACGTTTGGTAAATTGTTGCGTCGTCGAAATGCTGAAGGAGTTCTGACCATTCATCTTTTCCAACCTGGTCAATCTCCGTCCGATAAGCCGGGACACGGAAATCCATTTTAGATATAATACCTTTCTTATGTTCCTTGAGTTGTCGTCTGTTAAGTTTCTTGATGCCCTTTTCAGTATTCGGACAGATTATGACTAAGGCAATTTCGTAGCAAGGAGCGCATCTTATGCTTCAAAGCGAACGCTACAGGAAGCCATCGATAGGCCCCAAAAAGCTTCAATCGAAACTCTAAACGCCAGTCAGTTGTGTCCACTCTTACCCTACCCGTGACATATTCGTCTGAGCCAGAAAAAGCGCACTTTGGCAATATTGAGAAAACGCGCTTGTAGCCCACTTCACGTGCAAATTCCACGTGTGTATGGTTAAAGGCACCATGAGGAAAACTCAGAGTTTTAACACCTTCTTGAAGGATATTTTCTAAGTCGTGCTTGGACTTAATAATTTCATTCTTTGCATCCTGTTCATTAAGAAGCAGAAGGTTTGCATGTGTTACACAGTGAGAACCTATCGAAACCATGTCAATTGCTTTCAGCTCTCTCAACTGATTTTCGCTCATGACGGTTTGTTGGGCGTTCTGACGTGCTTCATTTTTGATCCATCCAGAATACCTGCCAAGATATCCGGTTGGAACAAAAATAGTTGATGGTATATTACGTTGAAGCAACTCTGGGAGTGCGTTTTCGATTATACAAACAAAAGCGTCATCAAAGGTAACGGCAACATGATGGGCTCCGGTTTCAAGGTGACTCTTACTACTTGTCGAAACTGGCCGCGCATATTTGATGATATCATCCATCTGGCGGGCAAAGCTGCTGCGTTGATCTTTAGTAACAACATGATAGTAAAGAACAACACAACTCCCAGGAAGTTTCTTGCCAAAGATTGAATAAATGCCTTTTAGAAAATGATCACCAGCCAGATAAAATGCACTGATAAGTAGTTTTATTAGACGAATTGTACATAACATATTGAAACATCATCTCTCAAATGAATATATATTTTGTGTCAATGACATAAACATATCGTTAATCATATGCGCTGGTTCAGCCATAATTTTATTTTGCAATGGCCACGTTCTCTACTTTCTATAGCTATACGTCCTGCTATAGCATACCAATATTCTTCCATCTATTGAATTATATTGACTCCATCGATTCCTAAAATTGCAGCAGAAAATCACGGATTCCCTCTTATATGTTTTGGTTCTTTTAAAAAAGTACTTGCAGTTGAGATAATTGAAAGTATTAAGTACCAAAATATAAGAATCTGATCAAAGTATGACACAGAAAAAAACGACACTGCATGTGCAAAAAGCGAAGCACCCATGGCCCAAAGAGTTATCTTCATCGTAAAACATTGTTCTTCTATTTCCCTTATTAACCGGCCAAGGTTTCTAAAGCATAGAACAATAATATAAATAAATAGTATCATTTTAAGCAATCCACCGTTAACAGCTTCACTTATATATTGGTTAGTAATATCAATCTTTCCAGGAGAGATAAGAAAACACTCTGGCAACCAGTGAGCTGTGAAGTTTGTGCCAATCAACCACCATTCGTTAAAGTGTTTGATAGCGGCATCTATCAATGCTGCCCTGTACCATCCAGTACCGCCAATTATATTTGAAACCCTATCCGATAAGTACCAAACTGGCGCTTTCATAATAATATGGAGAGATAGTGCACCCCCAACAATGCCCCATCTTATAGCCCGCATATGACTGCGCAATAGCCACAAATACAGCCCAATAATTCCAAATACATAAGCTATAAGCGGCCCGCTTGAAGATGCTGTAAACGCGATGATAGTTGCTGAAATGGCCCCGATGACAGTGAGAAACCTAAGATTGTTGAACCAAAGACTTGCAAACAAAGGCAGTGTCGTAGCTCCAAAGGTGCCTGCCAGAATCGGGTGTCTGAAAGCACCTTGACAGCGCATCTTTCCATCTCTTATTAATGTTACCTCAGGCACTCCGCCAAGTATTGAGAACAAATTTCTTCCAGTGGCGTTCTCAATTAGCATTGCAATTGATAGTGGTAATAGTATAATTGCAAGCACCTTAAAAAGAGTAATAATCTCATGAAAATCTTGAATGAAAATCCTAAAAAGAAAGTAGCAACCTATTGCATCGAGACTCATTCCCATACGATTTATAAACGCACCAGTGGTTTTATACACAAGGGTGTAGGCCACAATACTTACAATGACCCACCAAATAAATGTCCTATCGATTTTTGTTAGTTTTAATAAAAAAAATTCTTTTTTTATGATTACTCTTGCAAAGCCAAACAATATAAGAATGCGGAGCATGGTAAAATCGAGCGTTGCAATAACGATCCTTTGCCCAAGGGTAATATAACAACCAGTCAATAAAATCGGAATAAATGCAAATCGTCGCGGGAGAAAAAAAATCAAAATACACATCAATGCCATAAAGCAAAGAGCGCTGGGAGTGGTGAAGGAAATATTTGCCATATTTATTGACGGCTTATCGCCGTTTTATACAATAGTCATCGTTAAATATATTGTAGTTGCCCATTACTTCCAAATACTCTCTCTCAAAAGTAACCTTCTTATCTGCTGTTTTCGCAAATAATCAATGAGGCCATTATCGTTGACTTGAGGAATATTCTTTAAGTATCCACTTATAAAACCAAGAAAAAGGGCTATCGAGCCAATAAGGTAGGGTTTTTCAAGTGTCCTTTTTAAACATTTAAACAACATAAAAATTGGATGGTAGCCAGAAATATAATTAGCTCTTCCATTCTTATGTAAGTTGCGCCATGTGCCAGATTGAGCCCCCGTGTATCTATGTTGAACTATCGTAATCTCCGGGAAACTTTTTGTCTCCCAGCCCAACATATTTGCTTTTACTTCATCAAGCGTGTCCCATCCTGGAGCTTTGAGGAGTTTACCAATTGCATCCCAGCAATCTCCCTTGTATATTTTAGTAGCCCCCCTTACATGGAAGATTGGATTCTTCTCGGGTACCAGGGTTCCATTGATTAGATTATAGATTTCCCCACCGCCAATACCAAGTTCTGGTCGATTGTCAAATTCTTTGAAGCATCTTTCAAAATAGTCCGCATCGAAACTTAGATCACCATCAAGTTTTACAATAAATTCCCAATCGTTGGAAGTTATGCATTTATATCCATCATAAAATGCTTCTATAACACCACCTCCTGCCTGACGAAAACCTCTGTCTTCCCTATGAATTGCTTTTATCCAGGTATATTGAGTTGCATGTTCATCAATTATTTTACCAGTATTATCACTTGAGCCATCATTGACTATAATCCATTCCGCAGGTCTTATAGTCTGCGACAGGACAGATTCCATAGTTTTTCCAATATATTTTTCTTCATCTCTAACAGGAGTAATGATTATATACCTATAGGGAATTACCATATAGCTTCTGTTCCTCAAAAACGAATTAACTACATTTATAATGCTTCGGACGGAATTGGAGTTTTCCTCAATTTTGCTTAACCATAAAATTCCCTTATTTCTTTTGCTATGTATTGTAATTGCGACTCATGTAATTCAGGGAACATTGGAAGAAAAACAATCTCCCGCGAAACTTTGGTTGCCTCTGGGAAATCATTTTCATTGTGACATAAATATTCATAGGCCTTCAGGTTAGGCAGAGCGATTGGATAATGTACGCCCGTTGATATCCCCTTGGATTTAAGGTGGTCCTGAAGTTTCTGACGTATATCACTTTTTACCCTTACGACGTATAGATGACAAACTGCTTTGACATCGTCAATCTCAACAGGGGGGATCAACTCAGTATTCTTCAGGTGAGAACTCTCAGGATCATAGCATGTTGATTTTATAGCGAAATTTCCTGTCGATATTTGAGTCTCAAACTTTGCTACCACAACATATTGTGGCAGTACTTTCTGAACCCACTATATGAATAGCATTGTATCAAAAACATCCCGAGAGAGCTCCAGGTATTCGTTGTATAGGTAAGCGTTTTTTCGTCGACTGTCGATCCACTCTGGAAGATGCCTTAGTTTAACATTCAAAATTGCTGCCTGCAAGCCATCCAACCGGCTGTTAACACTCTCAATTTCATGGTTGTACTTATCTAATCCTCCATGGTTGGCGATCATTCTTGCCTTTACGACCAAATCTTCATCATTTGTAAGGTACAACTATCATGTTAATCATGTCTAACATGTTATTTTAATAGGGTAATTCAGATATGTTCTTGATTATTCTTGCCGGATTCCCGATGACAACGGCACCAGATGGGACATCTTTGACGACTACGGAACCGGCTCCCACTAAAGCGTTTTTACCTATGACAACACCAGGCAATATTGTTGCATTGGCCCCTATCTTTGCCCCTTTTTTGATCACAGGCCCTTTTAAACTTTCTTTTGCTCCGGGGGATAAGGGGTATTTTGCATTAGTGAGCACTACATTGGGCCCCAGCCATGTGCCATCTTCCAGAACTGAGTATTCAGGGACAAAGACCTGGCTGTGAATTCGGACGTAGTCGCCGATACGGACATGGTGTTCTATCACCGACAGGGTACCAATGCTTACGTTATCTCCTATCTCGTTTAGTTCTCTTATATTGACTTTGTTTCCGGTTTGAAAATGTTTTCCAATGCTGTTGCCGGCGTAAATGATTGTGTGGGATCGAATGTGAGCTTCAGAGCCAATAACTGTCCTAAGGTATCCCTCCTTATGCCCTCGGAGAGCAACGCCAATGATACAATAATCCTCAATGATTGAATCGGACCCTAACTCAACGCCCAGGAAAAGTTTGCAATCTCCCACCACACTGTTCTTAAGTAAATGTTCTTGATTATTCACTTCGCTCTGAGCTCACAGCACCCCTAATTTGCATCTTTTTGGTTTAAATCGTAAGGGAATCTCACGACCTGTCTCTATCGACTCATAAATGGCGCTAATGAGTTCGAGGGATTTTCGCCCTTCAAGGCCATCAACCAAACCAGCCTTGCCCTTCTTTATTGATTGAATCACGCCTTTTAAATACTCACCCAGGTTATAGCCCCATCCTTCGGGGTTATTCCCATATTTTTCAAAAATTATTTCATCATCAGGCTGGGATTCTTCAAATTCCCAAGTGGTTAATTCATTCATGAAAAATCCACCGATAACAATACTCCCTTTTTCACCCAGGATGCTGATCGATCCTTCAAGATCCTTTGGGCGAGTAGCGGTTGTAACTTCGATAATACCGATTGCACCATTGGTGAACCTGAGAATAGCCGCTCCTGTATCCTCGCATTCTATATTGACCAGACGTGTAACTCCCACTGCTTTGACGCTTTCAACATCGCCCATGAACCACGTGAGCATGTCAATGTGATGACTTGCCTGGTTTGTAAATACACCGCCATCATAAGCCCATGTGCCCCGCCAATCTGCTGAGTCATAGTATGCCTGATCTCGTTTCCAACGCAACCGCACAGTTCCCATAACCAGCTTCCCGAGGCGTCCCTGGGCGAATGCCTCACGAGCTTTGACTATGGGCACATTGTAACGATTCTGATGAACTACGAAAATCTTGACACCGTGGGCATCACATGCCCTGACGATTTCATCGGCCTCTTCAAGCTGCAAAGCAATCGGCTTTTCAACCACTAAGGGCTTGCCATATTGAACAAGTTCAGTAACACTTTGATAGTGCACACCGCTTGGTGTCAAAATGTTTATAATGTCAATTTCATCTCCAAGAGTAGTCATCATTTGTTGGACACTCGAAAAGGTTGCTGCATTGTACTTCTCTCCAAATTCTTGAGCTCGTTCGGAAACCGTATCACAAAAGCCGACAATCTCAGCATCATCCAGGTAATTCTCTATAACATGAGCATGTTTCTTTGCTATCTTGCCACAACCAATCAGGGCAAATTTCATTTTTTTCATATGCACCTCTCCAACTCCTTATAGTTCAGCATAGAGCTTTATGATCTCCATTTTATGCTTTTCCCAGCCATATTGATCTAAAAAGGTTTGTGCTTTTTCCGCTTGCATTTTTCGGAGTGATTTATCCTTATAGAGTTTCAATATGCAGGCCGCCATTGCACCGACATTCTCTGGTTCAAAATAACAAACCATTTCCTCTGAAAAATAATATTCGATACCTTTCAATCTTGGTACGACCACAGGTATACCGAGGGCGATATATTCAAGCATCTTTACAGGAAGCATTAGCTCTGTTGCTATATTCTTCCTGTTTCCTACAATCCCTAAGTCCATGCGAGCCAGTTTGGAAGGCAGCCTTTCAAGAGGAACTCCCCCAGCAATAAAATGAACTTTATTTTCCACGCCAAGCTCTTTTCTTAACCCAACAAACTCATCTAAATCATCTCCGGATTTGCCCCATATATGAAAGTGAAGATCAGGTATCTCATTTGCCAAGCGAGAAACAGCCGTGATAACCAGATCAATGCCCAGCCTCTTCACAATTGTGCCATGATACACCATGTTAAAACCAGTATCTCCTCTGTCGTCAGTCCTTTTCAGATTTTTAGAATTAAACCTGTTGTGGTCAGGGACATTCATGGAAATACACATTTTTTTCAACGGGATTCCTCTGTTAACCAAAACATCACGCTGAACATGATTCACACATATAATCTTATGCGCAAGGGCACAGCAAACAAACTCTTCAAAGCAAAGCGCCTTAAATAGCATCACCGAATTTGTATTAAATTTCACCAAATAAGTTTCTGGTACCGAGTCATGAACGTCTAAAATTAACTTTTTTCCAAACAACCGTGGAATAAGCCCGGCAAACACTAAAAAATCCGGCATATTGTGAACATGAACGATGTCAACTTGCCCTGAAACAAAGAGCTTGGTGCAGGCAAAAAAGCTGAGTATAACAAATTTGATGTACGAAAGTATGTATTTGAACTTACTTTTTCCACAATACTTTGCCTCGTTTATTTCTAATACTCTCACACCATCTATGACATGACTACACGGCAAAGCACCTTCCTTAAGCGCTATCACGATAACGCTATACTCCGGCGATTCGGCCAAGGTTTCGGCTTCACGCCGGACACGTGTATCTGCCGGGTAATCAGTATATACAATCATGCAAATTTTTTTCTTCATTTCTTTCCTTAGGAACGTGGACGAATTAACTTCCCCAAGTAGGCGCACAGGTTTGGGTCGAATTTGTTTGATCTCAGATCACAAAAGTTGAAGGAATAGCGAGCTATTTCAATATTTTTGTGATCTGAGATCGGACAAAGGCGGCCTGAAGCTGTAATGCATAGTTGGGGAAGTTAATTCGTCCACGTTCCTTACCTTTAGACAGAATTTACCACAGTACGATCTTCCGGATCTACGGGACAAGCAGGATTAATTGGATTTTTTTGCCGTGAACGGGTTGCATAGTCACAAACCGTCACAAGCAAACCTCGAATTCTGTCTTATCCTCTAATGGAAGATCAAAATAATTTGCGTTGCGATTCTCTGAAGGTGTCCCGTCCGAATCGGTCTTGCCTGGCCGGTGAATTCTTAGTGACAAGTCGGGTTGCTGGTCTGACTCAAATCCTCCTATTTTCAATTTGAGACTATTCCGCGTAAACTCAACCTTTTTAAAGAAAACCGCTCTCCTCTTGCTAAACCATTTAACGGCATCTCCAGCAGTTGCGAACCAAACATTACCTTCTTTTAATTCTTCCAAAAACTTTATATAGAAATCGTCCCATAACCTTTCAGTTCCTACGCTTCTGTGATGCCAATTGATCGTCAAAACACCGCCATACATTGTTGCGTTTTCTAAGAGTTCATTAACCAGCTCCAGTGCTTTAGTTTCTGTCAAATCCATTCGCTTTGGATAAAACAATGCCGTATCTTGGATGTGCAGCGGAAGCTCCAAAAGCCTCTTCGCATACAGTGGACGGAATACTTGGGTGGTTCCTCCTCGATAGCCCACCGCGTCATTATAACCAAAAGTTGAATCATAAGAAAATCCCGCAGTTTCCAAAACTTGAGGCGAACGATCACAGAAATACAACCAGTGCATACGCACTCCGATATTTGATCCCCCTGTTACATGGGAAATTCGCTCAAACTCTTTACGCCCCTTTTCAGAGTCTTGCCAAGCGTCAATTCCATGAAGTCCGATCTCGGAGCCACATGAAAGTAACCCCCGTACCTCTGGTTTGACATCAGTAACATCATATCGCGCAGCCCTTCGTTTTGCGACCAGGCCAGAGGTGTTGCTACCAGCTCGATTTTTAAACGGGATGAGAAAGAACGTTGACCCTATATCTTTTTCAATTTCTATATACCGGTCAAACTGAAGCCAGAAGTCATCTACAATTCCAAGATAAACACCAGGCAACAACGTAACAGCTTTCCAATTCTTTAATACGTTATTCCATGATATTTTTCCTTTGAGAAGACCGATCAATGAACCAAACAAAGCTCGATAAATGAAACCGAACATAGTGTGATCAAATCTGTGGTTGCGTATTCCCGCGAAATCAACATCGTGTGTGAGACAAGTGATGAAACTATACCCTGCCGGGCATGGAGGAACTTCTATTAATGGAATTCCAGAATTCAATATCCAATCGCGAAGCATTGATATGTGCATTTCGAGAGTAGGCATATGCGCATACTCTGCCGGCTGGCCGGTTGAGAGCAGAAAGTGAACTTCCTGAAACAGATCGAATCCTATGCGCAGTATCTTTTTATCCTTATCATTAATTTCTACTCCTGCAATCTCTGCCGTTCCCGCGATTCTGATTATTGGTTTGCTTGTCACATCGAATGTGAGGTATTTTCCATAAATCGGGAAACTTCTCTCGCAGTACTTCAATATTGATGTGCCTTGGCGTGGTCGAATAACGATCTTGTTTTCGCAATCGAAGTCGGTTCTCTCGCTTCCATAGATTACAACGAGCTTGGTTCTGATGCTTGATATATTGCCCTCTGTAGACAGGATGACAACATCATACTGCTGATTATCACGGTAGAACTCCCAAGGAGTTTTGAATAATTCGAAAAACTCGCTGATCACTCTTCTTTCTGTCTCTGTTGCGATGACACCTATCAATTATAGCCTTTCTTAAACACTGAGCAACTTGCTTTTACAAAAATGAAGAAGCGTAAGATCTTCACCAGGTAGCTGAGGGGCCCGGCTTCGTCAAAGCTTCTCTTCTGTATGTGGTAAATATTTACCCCCGTTCAGAACTGAATACGCCTTCTTATCGTTATCCTTCAATGCGATAACGTCAATTCTGTTTCCCTGGCCGACAAAAGATTCAGCGTATCGCCGGACTCTGTAATTGATTTCGTAAAAAATTGCTGGTTGCTTGTTTCTGGTTTCTGGTTTCAAGAACTCATGGCTCAAAGCTGATAGCTCATGGGACTTGGCCACAGAACGGCACGGAATTACGCAGAAAGAGCATTAGTCCGAAATTCAGGGCGTTCACCGAAGACGCAGAGAGCTCAGGGGACATAGAGAAACGCCTGGATGCCTTTTAAATTGACAATTAGAGTTGTTGCTCAATAAGATTTTTATGTCATATATTGTGGTTTTTGGTTGGACATAACACTGCATATTGTGTTTATTGCTTATTGGGCAACAACTCTATTGATGTCCTCGTAAAAAATCCAAAATACCAGGGAGATTTGACTTTCAAATAACTAAATCATAATTTTTTGATATGATTGACAAGTTATTTTTGGTTACAGTGCCGCGAAGCGGCATAATATAGCTTTTTACGAAATCATTACAATTGTCTATTGAAAATTGATATAGGTGAATGGATTTATAATTGTAAGTTTATTCTCAATCTTGAAACCATCTTGCATATCTTCCGATATTAAATAATCTGCATCACAATCCAAGGCACTGGCTGCAACGACACTGTCCCAGAAAGAAAAACTGTGCTTGATACGTATTGTTGATGCCTTTAGAAGTATGTCTTTAGATAATTCAAATACTGTATACTTTCTGTATAGTGATTCAATTAAATTTTGGATTCTCCCTTCTGAAAATTGAACCTTTTTTATTAAGTTTACACACATCTCATTGATTATTTGAGTGCTAATAACAATTTCACATTTTTTTATAATAGCACTGGCAATTTTAGTTTTTTCTATGTTTTGAGATTGGATAAAGGAATAAAGCCATATATTTGTATCTATGAAATATGTTGAATCAGGCTGTGTATTAAAGTCTTTCATAAATCTCTTCTCTTGAAAAAGGTGAAAAATTCTTTAATTTTATAGGATTTGTTAACAGCTTATCAATTATATCAGCCTGCTTTGCCTTTTGTTCAGTCATTAAAATAACCTTCACAGTATTGCCTATTTTTTGTTTGTATTTTTTAGGTATCCGGATAGCCCCGTTTTTTATTTTTGTTTTAAATTCAATGGCTTCCATGTCATTTCACCTCCTACAGATTACGATTCTGGGGCACTGTGGAACACCCATAAACAATTAAAACCCACATTCAAAAAGGTATTCGTGCAGTGTTGCTGGTTGCTTGGTTCTGGTTTCTAGTTGCTTGAGTTTGTTGAGTATTTTTACGGCTTGATCAAGGTTGATGATTTTATATTTGTTATCGTGCGGAAAGGGTACATTTAAAATATTCTTTGTTTTAAGGGTCTCACCACAGAGGCACAGAGGACACGGAGAAAAGAGATAGTATTTTTTTGGTTGTCGGGAGACGACGACAAACAAAAAGGTCTCGGCCTTCGGCAAAAGATATAAACTCTGTGCCTCTGTGGTGAGGATAAAAAAATAAATTGTCTAAGAGGGCATCTCTCGTCAAAGCTTCTTTTCTGTATATGGTAAATGTTGACACCGTTCAGAACCGAATGCGTCTTCTTATTGTTATCCTTCAATGCGATAACGTCAACCCTATTGCCAGGGCCGACAAGAGATTCAGCGTATCGCCGGACTCTGTAATCGGTTTCGTAAAAAATTGCTGGTTGCTTGTTTCTGGTTTCTGGTTGCTTGTTATGAGTATCGAGTGCTAAAGTGCTGAGTAGTAAGTATCGAAGCCGATAATAGCTCAAAGTAGATTCGCGGTGCTGACCGGCACCGTGGGCCGTGCAAGCAAACGCAGTTTGATTGTGCGGTTCACGGTGTCCGGTCGAGTACCTTGTTCCGGCGCGTAGCGCCGGGACAAGGTACTCGACGTAGTCAGCACCGCGATTCCAGGCGGCGCAGCCGCCTGGAACAAGGAGATAGAAGGAACGAAGACACATCATGGAGGACAATCTCGATATCTCTGACCGGATCTTCTGTCAGAGGGGACGGCTTGACATTGCCTTTCTCATCGTGATGATGATGCGGATAGGTCTCCACATGGCGAAACTCCTCCTTATTGTCCCAGCGCAAAATTGGCAGATCGGTAAAGAGCTGGTCTGCATCGTCAATGTGTCCTTGGTTGTAATAGATCCGCGCCTGAAGCCTGTTTTTTCCTCTCAAATTCGCCCTGACTTTAAGGAAGAATTGATCAGAGGAAAATACTTTCGTTTCCACAACGGTCGCCTGTTCGCATATAGGGTGCGATTGAAGGGCAGCCATCAAAGCTCCCAGGAAAGAGGACAAGGAATTCAAGCTGCAATCTCCTGGCGGAGCCCTATCCAGCTCTCGACCATCTCCCGGGCGGCTTTCCAGTCCAACCAGTCATCCTCCTCCTGCATAATGGCCTGGCTCAACCCTTGGCGCTGTTCCGCTGAAAGCTCACCCTTCTCTAACAAAGCCGATCGTTCATGGAGATACTCTCCAAACTGCTGGAAGCGTATGCCATACTTCCGTTCGAAGCGACCCACCTTCCGTTGTAGCGTACCAATTTGCCGCAGGATATACTCTCGCGTAAGTTCTCGGATAGCTTCTTCTTCAGTGTTGAAGATTTTGTTCCTGACCAGAGGCTCAATTGCCGTGCTAATGGCCGTACTCATACGCTTTGTCACCTCCTCTCACGATTCTAATTCCTTTTCTGCAAGCTTCATTTCAGTATGAATCGTTCTCATAAATTAGTCCCCCCAATTACGATTTTTCATTATTATATCACAATATACTAACATGTTAGAAGGGTTTTTTGTATTAGACAGGATGGTACAGGATAAAAAATTTGTTTCACAGAGAGACGCAGAGGGCATAGAGAAACGCTTGAATTGTGAATTAGGGAGTCTTTTCAACCACCCATTCACCCACATTTCTGTCTGCAAATTCAACTCCGAAAAGATAAATCTTTTTTCCTTCACCCTGGTATTTCTCAAAATATTTCTTGTCTTTGATCTGGTTTAAAGCCCGGTCTTTGTTACCATTGAATTTAAACTCAAAGAGATAGATATCTTTATCAATAATAACAGCGTCTATCCTTCCCTTGTTTGTTTTTACTTCTGCTTCTACTTTTAAGCCAATAAGAGAAAATATCAGATAAAAAACCGTCTGGTAATATTTTTCTTTTTTTATCTGAAGATCATAAGGAATATCGGCAAAAAAGATTTTCAGGGTATCAAAAAATGTCTCAAAATCCTGATCTCTTAAAGCATCAATCAGTTTCCATGCATAACCGTGAACCAGCTCTCTTTCCACAAAGGAATATGCTTCTGCCAGGCATTCGGTCATTGAGTTCTTAACCTCAAAATTCGGATACGCAAGAGTATATTCCATTCTTTCCTTATTGTATTCCGTAATTGTCAGATAACCGGTCTGAAAGAGTATTGGTATAATTTTCAGGTTCTCTATTTCGTATGAGCTGAATGCTGATTCAGTTATATTGACTCCATCTAATCCGGTTAAATCAAAAGCTTTTTCTTTGATCAGTTTAATCAGAAAACTAGGTGTCGCGCTTTCAAACCAGTAATTGCTGAATCGAGCATTGTCGGACAGAAGAAGCATTGAAAACGGATTAAAGACCTTTTCACAACTTCTGCTGAAACAAAAACCATCATACCAGTATGTTATCTTTTCAATCAGTTCGGATTTGCCAATACCTTCTGTTTTAGCGAACTGATCTATATATTCTTTAAAACTGCTCTCCATCTCCTCTCCTGTTATCCCGAGAAGCGATGAATACCTATTTTCCATGGAAATATCTTTCAGGTTGTTCAATCCGCTGAAGACTCCTGCCTTTGAAAACTTGCTCACCCCTGTAAGAAGCACAAACCTTATATATTCATCACAGGCTTTTATAATGGTATAAAAGCCTTTTAAAATTTCACGAAGCTCAATAGCCAGCTCTTTGTTTTCAATATTGTCGATTATCGGCTTATCGTATTCATCAATGAGGACAACAACTTTATTGATTCCGCTCAGTTTTGTCAAAAGTTCATCAAACTTGATATCATATTGCGTTTGTTCAAGGGTGATTCCGTAAAGCAACGCTATTTTATCAAGCTGATATACAATATAGTTTATCAGTTCATCGCTATTTCGTGCCTTTGATTTGCTGAAATCTATCCTTACGACCGGGTGTTTTTCCCACGCATAATCCGTCTCGTATATCCACAGCCCTTTAAACAGTTCTTTGTTTCCTTCAAATATTTCATTTAATGTGGAAATGAGCAGACTTTTGCCGAATCTTCGCGGCCTGGAAAGAAAATATACGCCTTTTGGATTATTCACCAGATCGAATATTTTCTCTGTTTTGTCCACATACAGATAATCGTTTTGAACGATATCACGAAATGTCTGTATTCCTATTGGAAGATTTCTCATATTCTTATTACTTTTTTAGATTTACCTTCTTTGCATCTGCCACTGCATGCGAAGCACAAATGCCAGTATTACAAGAGCAATTGTAATAAAAAGCCCCAACATCCACTGAAGGATATTAAAACAACTGTTCATCTCAGAACGAAGGTCATCAATCCGTTTATTGACACCGTCAAACCGTGTCATAAAAATCTATTTTCTATGCTGAATTCCCTGTATTTGCGCTTCACTTGGACTCAATTGTCTATAAACACTTGAGCATTTGTTCCTTGTTTGGCGGGCAACCCGGGATATGAACATAGCCTTTTTCTTTTGCCAATTTCCTTGTGCAGTCTCCGATGCAAATGACGTTCTTGAATTCTGCATCGAACTCGGGCCTTGAACCAAAGACTATTTCCGTGCCTTTAACTGCATATTTTAATAGCTTTAAATACATGGAAATCGTATGCCTCAAATCATTTGTCGGAAATTTCTTGATATCATGAAAAAGAAAGCGGCACATGGAGCAGGCTCTCGGGTTTGACCAGAGTCTGATGCGCAGAAACTTCTTATATTCACCAGGCTGATATTTATAATTGGTGTTCAGCTTTTCTATGTCAACACCGAGGGTGGAAAAGTCGTCATTTCCGACGCCTATGTCCCTTGATGTCTTTAAATAGCCCGGCTCAGGTGCCCTGAGAAGTTTGGTCGCCAGCCGATCAATTTCGTATGTGTTATCTCCGGCAATCAATACATTGTCGTTGAAAAAGTTAATTCCGTCCATGATGGTCAGGTCCGGTTGAACCAATTTGTTCAAGTGGGCTATTGGCGCATGCAAGCCGAGCTTATGAAAGCCCTTTTTCATATTGGGAAGGAGCAAGCCTTTCTGATTTTTCATGGCACCGGAAATGCCTGCTGCGCTGCTTAGTTTAAGAATCGGCAGATTAATATAGGTCTTGTCAAAGGCGATTTTTGGAAGCTTTAAGATCCCGTACTTCCACTTTAGCTTTATGTGTTCAACGGTATTCAGGTCGAGGAGGTCAACCCTAAGCTCTCTGGCAAGCTTTGAGTACCCGGAAATTTCAAAATTTTCAGTAGGGATTGTTCCGGCGGCGGTGCCCTCGCCAAGAATTATTTCGACTTTTGGATCTATTTCTCTCAGGACGTCAATGAGAGCTCTTACTATTTTGTGCCTGGTTATCTCACCGCTCTTTTCCCGAACGGGGAAAACGATATTTGGTTTTAGGAAGACGCCCTTGGAGATGTCCATTTCGTTTTGGAAATGTTCTAATATTCTTCCTATGGCTTGTTTGGTGTCTCTGTTCTCTTTTGCAATAAAAACGCTCATTTTAATCTTGTTAATCCTGTCTGAAACTAAAGGGCATTGAAGAATTTGTTTTGTATGGGTTTGGGGATTTGGAGATAATTAAAGACAGACTCCACATCGTTTCTTAATGCTTCCTCGTCTTCAGTCTGCTCTTGTATCCTAAGGGCTTCATCTCTGCTTATTTGTCCGGATCGGATTAGGCCGGACAGGTACAGCCCTACTGTGGATATACCGAATTCTCTCTTATAGGTGTAGTCGAGCAAAGGCTCAAGAATACAGTCGTACCTCCAGCTCAGTGCTTTTTCAGGCTTCACCCACTCAGTCTCTTTACTTAATGTTTTCTCTATTTCAGCCTGATTCCACGGGATATAGTCGAATACATGAAGAAGCTCGGATCCATTCAATGGTAGCGCCGGTTTTTTGTAGACACTGAAACAGTTGTTATCCGGAATTTTGAACTGCCTTCGCTGGTCTACTAAGCCTACGTAAGCTTTTGATTGGTAATACGCGAATGTAATGAATTCATTGAGGGGCAACTTCTTGACTCTGTTTAATAATATTTTTGTTCTATTGCCCGGGTTCCACAGCTCATTTTTGGTAACGCCGCTTAAGATAAATGGTATTTTTTTCTCGCTGGCTATGTTCCAAAGAATTGCATCTATACCATAGTGGCAGAACATACAATGGCCCCACGTGGTTCCTGTTGCTGCCAATGAGATCAGGTGATTGCGGAGCAGATTATATTCGAGGTTGTTTTTGCTTCGGATTGTTATGAGATCAAGATCAAGCGCGTTGCACACGGATTCTATATTCTGTCGGGCCAGGTCGCAGTAAAATGGAGAATCGTAGAAAACCGCTAATGTGCGCAATTTAAATTTTTCTTTTGCCAGGTATGCGACGTAGCAGCTATCTTTGCCGCCACTTATTCCCAGGACGCAATCATATTTGTTTCGACGTTTCGAACTGATTTTTCTTGAAAATAGTTCTTCGCCATATAGTTTTGGTTTTTCGTATTCGAGACAGTGGTTGCAAATGCCTTTGTCATCAAACCTAATGCCGGGGTAGGTGGTGAGCATTAGACATCCGGTACAACGTTGATGTAGCTGATTCATAGTATTTCTTAGACAGGATTTTATTTCTTGTATTGAGTCTAAATTCATTTAGATGTCCAGGGGACGTTTACTGTCTTTATTTTCTTTGCAGGGACACCTCCTACTATAGTGTAGGGAGGGACGTCTTTTGTCACCACAGAGTTGGCACCGACTACGGCACCTTCCCCGATTGTTATGTCAGGCAATATCACAGCACCGGTTCCGATCCAGGCATCTTTTTCTATGATGATTTTGCCCTTTTTTGAATTTACGTAATCTGCAATCTTAGACCAGTTTGGCTTAGTATGAAGGACCAATGTAACCCGGGGTGAGATAGAAGCGCAATCACCTATAATCAGATTAGTTGAACTGTCTTTGAGGTCATCAATTATGATGAGATCCTCGCCTATATAGACCTGCTTGCCGATATGATAATTGCATTTCCTCAAAAGCCATATTCTCAAGCCGTACCCCGGAGAGATCTTGGCAATATATTTGAATACCTTTTTCTTTATCATTGTTATCAAAGAACTCATCCCTTCGGGAGTGTTCTGAAGCCTGAAAGTAGAAAACCCTTGTCCGCCTCGTGCGGACTGATGGCTTTGTTCAGGCAGTGTACGATGTGATCTAGATCCTTCCTTGATAAGGTGTAATGGCTTGGCACGACGAGGACCGTTTTTGAGCAAAGCTCCGCGTTCGGGCAATCTCCGTTGTAGTTGTAATGTTCCCTGGCTGCGTGAACAACCTCATCCAGGTATTTTGCGCTGTCAATCCCATGCTTGAAAAGATAATTGGCCATGCGATCCCTTTGTTCACCGTCTTTGAAGCGGACGGCAAACTGGTAATAGTTGCTCCGGCAATCTTTGCTTTCGCAGGGTAAGATAACGTCCTCCATTTCGAGGCGTTTTAGAAGATAAAGGGCGTTTTCTCTTTGTTTGTTTACCTTCCCGAAAAAGGTGCCCATCCTGTCATTTATTATTTCACAGTCGGCTTTTGCAATTTTGCCTAACTTGAAGCCGGTTTTAGCCGTCAGATTGAGCTTTCGGTCAATTTTCCTACCAATGGGGTATCCCAGGGTCCCGTACCAGGGCCTTTTATACAGGGTAGATTTTATATACGTGGCCGTGCAATGCAATGCTTCCTGAACGAAGCTCAATTGATCCAATGTTTCAACCAATTTTTTTATGGCTTCACGAAGAGAAGCCTCTTGGGCAAAGATTGCACTGCCCTCTCCGGCTGAAATATACTTTCCCGACCGAAACGAGAAAAACGAAGCAGTCGAAAGAAAACCTGTATATTGGCCTTTGTACTTGCTGAACAGAGATTGGGCACAGTCTTCCAATACAGGTATATCTCCAGCAACAGCCGAAATTGAATCCATATCGGCAGGATGCCCGAACATGTGGACTACCACAACGGCGGACAGAGAATTTTTCTTTTTCTCCAAATCCGCTACAGATAGATTATAATCTCGCAGATTGATGTCTATGAATGTGGGGAGCAAACCGGCCTGGCGAATGGCATCAAAAACCACGGGACAGCAAAATAGTGGAACACCAACACGAGATCTCTCAGGAAGAGCCAAAGATTTCAGGATCGCATACAGTGATGTTCTTCCTGAGGTGGTAAAGATCGGTTCCTGGCCGAACAGAGCCTGGAACACTCCTGCGCCATCAGGCATCGGCCTAAAAGTGGCGGCTAACGCTTTGGCGTAGTCGGATAATCCGTAGTCCCAGTTGTAGCGCGGGACCAAGCGTATTTTCTGTCTAATCATCAAAGTGAGTTATTTCAGAGAGGAACCGCAATCTGCCTTCGGCAGAGCAGGCCCGTCATTTTAAGCCGTGTGTTTGTATATCATGGGTCCGATTTTTTCCAAGATAGGATCTGGCAGAAATCGCCAGATACCGGTTAGCATACGATAGAGTAGACTGCTTTCCTCTTTTGAACTTGCACCTTTGATCTGTGGGTAATAGTAATAGGGCAGATTAACACGTTTTGCTCCGAACATCTCTTTGTATCGCATAAGCCCTGCATTGTCCGGGGACGTGCGGCCGAAATCGAAAAACCGATATCCTTCGAGACATGCCTTTTCAATGGCATGCCAGGTCAACAAATGGTTGGGGGTTGTCCTGGACAAATATCGCGGATCAGAGGCATTATATTTGTAATGAACGGTGCCGTTGGATCTGAAAAATACGGATGCAGCTACGGGCTTTGCGTCATAGATTGCCAGCAGAATGAAAGCATGCCCTGTTAACATCATGTAATCATACATGTTCTGAAAAAACCTTCTTGGTTGAGAGGGAACACCGTGCTTCTTTCTAGTCAACAGGTTGAGCCTGCAAAATTCTTCCATTCCGCAGAGCGTGTTTTCTTCTCTGATCTCAACCCCTGCTTTCTTGGCCTTCCTGATGGAGTATTGAATAGTTCTCTTGTTAAGCATCCTTCTAATTTCAGAAGGGTCTGCATCCAAATTCAGGACATGGCGCTTATAATATTTGTGACAGACAAAACCGGAATCCTCTGACACATGGCCCCTTATCTCAATATACTTGACTTGCTGTCCGTAGTTCTTGATGATCTCCGACAATACTTCTTTTTGCTGCCGGATATCGGTGAAGAGTGGGCCACAGTAATCTGAAAAGGGTAGGGATACAATCCTGGATCCGGTTAGATGACTCTTTATGACAAAACAGGGAAAGACACCAGAGATGTCCCCAGTCCCATTTTTGTGTACATACAAAAGAGGTTTGAACGAATAGGTCTCGTGAATGGTACGCAGCCAGCAAGACAGGTGGTAGGGAGATCCGTTTGGGTGGGATGCGACAAACCTATCCCACTGGCTCATTTCAGATTTGTTGTATAGTGAAAACTTTGTTAACACAATGGCCTTTTTGTTTGACAGGATTAGCAGGATTAGCAGGATTTTTTCTTTGACCAAAAGCGGGCCATGTCCTTTGGCAACACATGCCAATACTGACCTTTATATTTGGACTTAACATACTCAAGAAATTCCAGGTAATATTTTGCCGGGTACTCATCCATACATACCCCTTTGCCTTTGAAATCCATATAGTCGGAGTGTGTATTCAACAGCACCATGCCGCCTTTTTCTGCGATCCAGTCGAGTTTTTCCTTCCAGACCTTAATATTTTTTTGTTTCATGATAACAAATAAAGTGAAATCCTGGGGGAGAGTATACGGGAGTTCCACATAACGTTTTTGTTTAGGGTTCCCCTGGACCCAAAAAGGAAAGATAGTACCCACACCGTCCGGCTGGGGCTCGAACGGATCCGTATCAAAAGTCGACTGATCGTACTCTATAATTAGATCATGGATCCAATCCGGATTGCAATGCATGGAAGGGGAATTAAAGCCAACAGCATTCCAGGCTTGCAGATAATGGTTTATACGTATCGCTCTTTCTGAAAATATTTTTCTCGACAAGAATAGTTTTCCATCATGATTCAGCCCATGCACCGCTACTTCGAAGCCATTTTCAGAAAGATAGTGGCGAAGTTTCGAAGAAACGCTATACCGCTCAGGGACAAAATTGAAAGAAGAGCGAACGCCTAGACTTTTTTCGAGAGCCATCAATTCACGGCACTTCTTATGACCTTTTGCTGTATCCACATCATGTGTCAGCACCAAGGCAAATCGCTTTTGGTCTGGCCATCCGGACCAGTCATCAGGAAGCTTCCCGGCCTTTTCATCTATAGGCCATATGTGACTACATAATTTGCACTTCCGAAGAACTATTTGTCTTCGGAGGACGATTTGCAACGGTCTCGGGATGAATGGCCTAAGATTGTAGTAAATTGTTTTTAGGAACATGGTGCTTGTGGTTTGTCGGGAAAGATTTGTGGGTGTGACACGTATACGCCAGTATGCTCATTTTCTCCTTGCCATTATTATTTTATAGCGCATCGCCTCAAAAAATTTGCGAAGAAGCAGATTCTTAAAAAAGAGTCTCTCAAATAGGGCCACATTGAAAAAATGCTTTATTAAAAGTCCGGCGAGAGGATAGTCCTTGTACATCCTGTAAGCCGTGTTTTTCATCACCTCTTAAATCGCATGATAACTCCTTATGTTCACTTTTTGTTCGACAGGATTTACGGGATTTGACAGATTTTTTTACACAAGAATGACAGTCATTGACTCGCATCAAATCTGGCCATGATGGATATGCCTGCCTTTACTTTCTCTCCGGGGGTAACCTCAATGCTAAAAGACGGCAGATCCGGGAGGATTACGTCTACCTGTGAGCCGAATCGGATAACGCCCATTCTTTCAGCTCTCTGAATTTCGCCGCCCTCCTGAAAATACGGGGTAATCTTACGAACCAGACGGGAAGCAATCTGAACGATCCCTATCTTGAAATGCCCATTTTCAATGACAGTCAGAACCCTCTCATTTTGAATAACTGCCTCCTTTTTCTTAAGAGAAATGAAAAGACCTTTTATGTGTTTCAAAAGGCTAATCCTTCCGCTTATGGGTGCACGGTTGACATGGACGTCCAGATAGTTCATTGCGATGCCAATGAGATGCCCTCCTGATTGCAAGACATTGGATTGAATAAAATCATTCAGAAAAAATTTTCTTCCATTCTTTTCTGAAAAGGGAATTTCTCCATCTTCAATTTCTTTCACGTATATGATTTTTCCATCAGCAGGCGATAAAATAACATTTTCATCGTCAGGAGGTACTCTTTCGGGATTTCTAAAAAACCTCCAGAGGAGGAGAGAAATCGACATCGCGGCTATCAAGAAAATCTCAAGAATCAATATTTGGTAGAAGGTTAGGTCCCAAAAAGTGATAGCCCCCTCGACAAAAAGCCAGCTCATTAACCCAATAACAAATGAGGCTGGTATAATAATCTTTTTCTCAAGTTCCCATTTTATACTTATGGGTACAACGGTGATGAGACTCAAGACTAAACTAGAGATGAGGGTTTTCATAGCTAAAAGCCCCTTTTTTTCCAAAGATAGGGAGCTATCGCTATTTCTGTGAAAAAGGGAAAAGGGTCATCAAGAGAGAAAACGGCAAATTCCTTTTTTCCCTTCATTGAGGCTACATAGTCAGCGATTTTCATGTTTCCTTTTAGGATTTCGAGAAAAACCGTCGGAATGTCGGTAAGTAAACGAACCCACTTGACATGGTTCGAAGGAAGTTGAATCTCTATTTTCTTTCCGATCATGTCAAGATAAAGAAGATAGGGAAGATCGACTCCAGCGGCAATGGCAAGGGTATGCCACCCCCAAACTCTGGGGTTCACTTCGATCAATTTATACTTCCCATCTCTGGGGTCCTTCATGAATTCAACTTCCGCGATCCCATAGTAACCGATCAGGCTTAGGAATTTCTCTGCGATCTTCTGTATTTCCGGTATTTCGATAACCTCAGCAAAAGTAGAGGCTTGCCCGAAATCCATGGGATGCTGGCGAGCCCTTCTGGCCGTAATCCCGGAAATTGCTTCGCCCTCCTTGAAAAAGGGGCAAAACGAATAGAGCTGATTGGCACCTCCCGGGATGAACTCCTGGACAAGCACCTCTGAAGGACTTATTACGGAACAAACAAAATGATACGTTTTTATAAGTTCTTCTTTATTATTGATCCGAAAGGCTTTAATTTTGACTTTATTGTAAAAGTTATCCCTTATGGAAGGCTTGATCACCACTGGAAACTGAAGATTGAGTTCCATCAATTCTTCCAAGTTTTGAGGATAATAGGTTTTGGGTATGGCAATTCCGTTTTTTTCAGCGACCTGATAGGTATTTTTCTTAATAAAGACATTTCTGATAACCTCCCAGGAGGGTGTAGGTACTCTGTAAAATTCCTTGAGGATGTCCTTATTCTCAGATAATATGTACACCGCCTCATCGCTGTTTGGAAAGATCACCCACCCATCAATCCTTTCTCTCCTGGCCAGCGCAACAAGAAAGTCACAATAAGAATCCTTTTCAGATAGCCGTGGAGCTCGGAAAAATGTTTTCTTGAACCTTGAATATCTACTGATGCAATGGTCGCTGTCCAGCAAAATAATGGGTATATCTTTTCTTGCCAGTGTTCTCAGCACCCCAAGTGCTTGAAAGTCTCCGCCTGTGATCACAGCTCCGATTTTTTCAGTCATCTCTTTTATGTAAGGTTCTTTATTCACCGTATTCACCGCAGAGCGAACTCTGTTTTTGTGACAGGATTTACTGGATTATCTGGATTTTTTTGACTTGAGATGCTTAAGGAATTCCACATAATAGCCCGCTGGATACGTAGTCGGGCTCAACTCTGTTCCGTCAAAATTCATGTAATCCGGGTGGGTATTCAGAAGTGCCATGCCTCCATTGGAGACAATCCAATCAAGTTTTTGCTTCCCAATATTGATATTTGTTTCTTTCATCAATACAAACAGGGTATGGTCTAAACTGATAATAGATTTTGTTAATTAGATGGGAGCGAGCATCTCGTGTTTTCATGCGTATATTCAATCATATCGAAGAATAAACCGCTTTCAATCCTTGTATGATCCTCTTTTTTTCCTTTTTTGTAAGAGCGGGCTCGTATTTGCCAAGTGGTTCGGATGTAGCAATTGCTTTGAGCATGTTCTTGCTCTTTAATTCTACGGCTTCGACGAGGAGCCTGCCCGCCAGCTCTAATTCTTTCTCATCCAGTTGCTCAAGGATATTTCCATCGTAATTGATTTGAAAACTCTCACGAAGATATATTTCACCTGCATCAATTTTCTCTGCAACCTCATGAATGGAGACACCTGGCTGGTCGCCGTCCCTAAGTGCCTTTAAGTTTGCATCCAGCCCCCGGTATTTTGGAAGCCAACCTGTATGAGGGTTCAGAATTGTAAGACCTTCAATGTCGATGATTATCGGTTTAATAATGGGAGTTGCTGTTAATATAAGAAGCTCAACAGCATTGGATATTAATATCTCTCTAACCTCATCCGAATTGATTTGATTAACAAATAAGACTTTTTCAATATCCTGCCGGCATACTTGTGATATTTGTATTTTCCTTACCATAAGGTTTTCAACTATTCTTTTAATTGCCGGAATAAATCCTCGTATTTGGATCTTCTTTACCAGCCTTCTCCAATTAAGCGTTAGTCGATTCTTGGGAAATATAACCCCATCAATAATTACGCCATGCTTAATAAGATAGTCTAAAAGATAGGAAGTAGAAGTGTTGTCAGAATAACCAAGTGCAAATATTTTCAGTTTTCTGGCACCCATAGTTTTGACCTCCTTTTGGGTCCGAATTTCCGAAAATGGGAAGGAAATTATCAGATAGATTGCAAATCAAAATAATGCGTTAATTTACATGACTCCTTATTGCCATTCTGTATCTAATACGATCTATAAATGCCCTAAGACCAAAGCTTATAAAAAAAGGTGAGACAATAGAGGATATCGAACAAGCACTTAAGAATTCCTACGAATTGGGCTATGATATGAAGTTACTATT
>Ga0255431_1020_pt2 | contig 30209 bp, 28 predicted proteins | sample ANMaggSeSYBR02J5_FD_182633 | JGI IMG/M metagenome (GOLD analysis project Ga0255431, IMG submission 182633) | Sediment cell enrichment communities from methane seep in Santa Monica Basin, California, United Staets - ANME aggregate JGI... | ecosystem: Environmental > Aquatic > Marine > Cold seeps >... | reverse complement strand
GGCAGACGGACATGTAGATTTTATCCACATCCGGGCGTTCTTCGCGGTCTACCTTGATGGCAATGTAGTATCTGTTCAAAAGCAGGGCAACTTCATCGTCTTCGAACGACTCGTGTGCCATCACATGGCACCAGTGGCATGTGGCATATCCGATGGAAAGGAAGATAGGTTTCTTTTCCTTTTCTGCCCTTGCAAAAGCATCCTCACCCCAAGGATACCAGTCCACTGGATTTCCGGCATGCTGGAGAAGGTAGGGACTCTTTTCGTAAATCAGACGATTTGAATGTCCTTTTGGATTTGCGTACGCCAAGTTTACATGACCTCCCCCAAAATAAGGTTGGAATAGTTTTTTACTTTTTATGGCAGCCTTTGCAACTTGTGGGACCGCTCATGCAGCGTACTGTGTAAGCGGTTTCTTCACTTTATTACTTCGATGTCAAGTGCAGCCGTATTCACCTTTACCACAGCATATTCTGAAGGCATGAGCTCTAGGAACTCACCCACTGAGCTCGGAACAAGGCTGTAGCAGAGCGTAGCAGTGATCTTCACAGGACCCGGTGACATATTCTGGAGTATATCCCAGGTATAGGTCTCAACCTTTGTCTCCCTCGGGCCGATTCTATAATCTACTATACTGTTTTCAGCCGTATACCATTGACATATGGTCATCCTATCTTTGGGGTCAAAAAAGGGTCTCCTGAAAATCCTTACCCCATCCGGAATATTACCATCTCTCTTTACACCCCCAAATTCTTTTACGCCCATAATTTCACCCATGGCCTGGTAAGCTGATACCTTTCCGTCGGAAATGGTGTACTCCTCTCCCTTGAAACCCTTTTTATTCAAAGTCAAAGAATAGGTCTTTCCTTTAGCGTCAATCGCTGTCATCTCAAGCCAGAGCATCCTTTCTTCACAAGAGCCGGATGGTATATAGTGCCCCACCTTGCCATTGAAAAGTTCTGCTCTCACATTTACGCTTGACCCGGGGCTGACCTGCTTCACGTCTGCGTACAAGGCAATATCTACTGCTCCGTTCATTTTATCAGGAAAATGAGCGCCATGAAAAGCATGATGCGCGACATCAGATCTATGTTTTCCACCTCTGGCCGCTTTGCCAGGCGCACGATACATGTGGCAGTCTTGGCATGCTGTTCCTTCCCTGGCATAAGGGCTGTCCTTCCATTCCCGATAGGTCTCCTTTACCCAAGCGCCATAAGGGCTTTGTTCATCGTGGCACGTAGCGCAAAGCTCAGGACTTCTGATAAATTCGGAGTACTCAACACCGTGAAACGAAGATCGTCCGTCTTTTCTCGGTCCGAATTTTATCTTGCCTGGCTTTATGGTGTAGCTGAAATTAAAGGGTTCTTTTTCCGTTGATCCGGTAATGCTGTGGCAGATTTCACAGCTTACCCCTTCATTTGCCCGTGTACCTGCTGCCGGCGTCTTTGGTGGTATGTCTCCGGTCAAAAAGGCAAGAGGAGCGTGGCAGGCAATGCATCCTCCTTTTACCTCCGCCACTTTATCCAGCTTCAAGGCATGGGGTAGGGCGAGCTTGAAATATTCCACATCATCCCAGTGATGAGTAAATGACTGAGACATAAGGCTCTGCCGCCATTCCTGATAAATCTCCTTATGACAGGTTCTGCACCGCTCCGGATTCTTGAAATCTTCATATCGGAATTTGCCCATCTCCGCCCCTTGCGCAATAAAAGGGATAAGAGCAAAAAACAGACCTAATAGAACTACTCTCCATATCCTCATGATTCTATGCCTCACTTTCCAGGATGCACTGTGTAAAATTGATTTTTTTTCCGCATCCTTTGCATACATGTTTTTTGTCAAATTCATCTGAAAAGATCTCTATCTCTTTCCAACTGTCCAATCCACGACTAATTTTGACGAGGCCACTCAACGTTCTCTTGTTCCTCGATAAAATAGCAGAACCTGGCCCACTCAAACTCGCGCTGTGACACGGGACACCAAAGTCTGACCTTCCTGTCGCTGACATCAAGCACTTCCCAGTCGCCCCCACGCGGACCGCCTTCAATATGTATCTTCTGCCCAACCCGAAAAGGGTATGGCCGAAATTTCATAACCGTATCCGTTCCCATTTACTCCCCTCCGGAACTCTACATCATCTCCTTGTCGCTCTGTTCGACTGCCCGATCAATTTCAGCCTTTAGCTGAGGTGGAAGTCCCGGGATATCTACACTCAAAAAGCCCCGCACAATCGTAGCCGTAGCCTCATCTTCACTAAGGCCGCGAGACATCAGATAGAGAATCTCTTCCTGGGCGATCTTGCCGACGGCTGCTTCGTGCGACATCTCCACTCCATCCACCTTGCCCTGCAGTTCAGGTATGGCATGAATTGATCCCTTGTTGAGGATTAGTCCCCGGCACTCCAGATGGGCCTTCACGCCTGGCACCTCACCTATAAGATCTCCCCTGGCAATAATGTCTCCGCCATTGGTGATGGCCCGGGATATGATCTCGGCTCAAGTATCCCTCTTTTTTAGGATAATGCGGCCACCCACATCCATCTCAGAGCCCGGGCTCCCCACAAGGAGACTGTAAAAGCGGGCCACCGCTCCCTTTCCAGCCAGGTGTGTCGTAGGATACATCTGAAGAGACTTTACCGGCTTCATGCAGATGTAATTGTTGAGAAAAAGACCACCCTCCTCAACTATCCCCACTGATCTGGCCCGCACCATCATCTCCTCGGCCCAGTAGTGAATCATCGTAAAGCTGAGCTTTGCATTCTTCTTGACATAAAATTCGGAGACCCCTATGTGAAGTCCTCGCTGTAGATGGGGAGCTGTTGCACAACCCGTGATGATATGAAGCTCCGATCCTTCTTCAGCAACGATAATATTATGGACGTTCTGACTCAGACCCTCCTTTTCCAAATACATACACGCCTGGACAGGATAGATGACCTTGCTGCCGGCAAGTGCCCTGATGACATAGCCATCATGCAGGTCAAGCTGGGCTCGTGCAGTATACTTATCCGTGTCCACTGCCACCAGGTTCCAGTAGTAATCCTTGACCCAATCATATTGTTTTAGTGCCTCTCTGATCGGTATTACCTCCAGACCTTCCTGCCTGGATTGGGCGTGGATCACTGCGGTATCTTTCTGCACGTAGGTGCCTGACCTATCCATTTCGCCGGCATCTACACCCGCCAGGATCATCCGCTTTTTGTCGCCCTCAGATAACGCATCCAGATCCTCCACATAATCATGGGAAACCGATTTCGACCCATATGCATCAAGATCAATGTCTCGACCTATCTTTGCCTTCTTCCCTTTTGCCTCCTGGGCCTTTCCCTCTAAATCGCGCATCTTACACACTCCTCATATCCGACTTTGCTGATACACGTGAAGATCTCACGGGGGTGACTCGTGCAAGTCAGCACTCCCTCATAGAGAACCTGTCCTTTGTCCGCTGTGACGTAATCAAGGATGAACCCTGTGTGCGTAATGATCAGGCCCATTCTGGTTCGTTCTTTACGCCGAGTCTTCTGAGTCTTCTTGGAATTTACCTTGAAGTCTCGTTGAAGCAATTGACTGATCGTGTTTCCTATGAGAGAAATATTTTCTAAGTCGACACCCGATTCCGGCTCATCAAAAAGCAACAGGTCCGGAACCTGCGCCATCAACTGCAACAGTTCCGAGCGCTTGATCTCACCACCCGAAAAGCCTGCGTTGATGTCGCGCTCCAGAAACTCGGAAAAATTTACTTTTTCCGCAAGGGCATCTGCATCAACATTCCCTTTGGAGCAAATTTGGACCATCTGCCTTGTCTTTACTCCATTGATTGTAGGGGGGCGTTGATAAGACATACCTATGCCAAGCCGTGCCCGCCCATCAACAGGCATGTGTGTGATGTCTTCTCCTTTGAAAAAAATCTTTCCGCCTGTCACCCTGTACTGAGGGTAGCCCATAATCGTCATGAGTAAAGACGTCTTGCCTGACCCGTTCGGGCCAAACAAGATATGGGTCTCACCTGGAGGAATCTCCAGGTCGATATGTTTCAGGATTTCCTTGTCGCCAAGCTTGACTTGCAAGTCATCAATTTGCAGCATTTTCTCTCTCCTGTTTCGAATTTATAAAAAGGCGTATGGTTCCGAGGCATCATTGCGAGGGCTGTCAGCCGTTCAAGAAATCTCCGGCGAACTTCATAGTCCTACTTGTGACTATGGTCGAAATAGAGTTCATGGAATTCCTTTAGAAGCGACCGCAGCGTATTGATGTGGGAAAGATCTGTGGTCTGCTTGCACTTCATGGCATAAACAAGCATCTTGTGAAGCACGCTCAATTTTTGCGAATATTTCTCAATGTCAAGCTTGATTCGTTGAGTCATAAAATACTGGCTCACGATATGCTGGAGTTCATTCGCATGGTACTCCTTGTTCATCACCCATCGCACGCGCTGATTGCAGTCCCCTGGTTTCTGGCCCCGCAGTTTCACGATCTGATTCATTGATTTCTCAATAGTAGTGATATGCTCGGCGATCATTTTGACTCTCATCTCATCATCGTAAATTCCGCAGGGGATTTCACAATGGGCTGCCGCATAGGCTGCGGTAAAGAATATCATCAAAAAGACCAATGCCGTCTGAAAGCACTTCTTGTTCATTTTTTTTCCTCCTGTTCTTGAAAGGTTTTTCAGGATCAAGCGCAGCCATTACGCTTTCCACAAACCGTGCAGACTGCAGTACTCACGGGCCGTGACTTCACCTGCTTCAATATTGAACAGAGCTTCAGGTGCCCCACCTGGTTTCAAAAACTGGCGATACGCCTTTCCATCAGCAATAACCTCAATCCATTCGATATAGTGCTTTTCCTCCATAGGATGGGCAACACTTCCGACCGTTACCTTGAAACCGGTATCGGTCTTTTCCACCACAGGCACATGTTTTTCCCTTGCCGCATCCACCGTATTTTCAATAATAAGCTTCATCGGCTTGTCGCAACAGACAAGTTCCCCCTTGCCTTCATGAACCATCTCCACAATGTTTCCGCATATTTCACATTTGTAAACCTGCAGTTTTTCTGTCATTGGTTGTTCCCCCTTCTAATGATTTCATCAGTTTCAAATTAAGTTTGTGCGCATAGAAAGTAAATGGGGTGAATCCCTTATTTCATGAAGAAAGACACCTCATCTTGAGACCGGTTTTGTATGTAGATGCCTGCTCTGCCCCCACCTTCACAAGTATCCGTCCTTTTCCAGATCATGAAGATCGTAGCATCCGTCGTCGGAAAAAACGGATTTGATCAACGCTGCAATATCTGCCAGGTTCAGGGAGTTCTTTGGGATAAAAGCATCGGCTCCGCCATCGTAAGCCGCCTCTCTGTATTCCCGCAAATCATAAGCTGTAAGAATGATGATGGCTATTTCAGGATGATTTGCCTTGATTCTCCTGGTAAGCTCAAGACCGCTTTCGCCGGGCAACCGGATATCCATAAAGATCAGATCAGGCAGAAAAGCCTTGATTTTTTGCAGGGCTTCGGTTGCATCCGGAGCTTCCTTGATAAGCATAAAGGGAAAACGCTCACACAGGGCCTCTTTAAAGGTCTTGCGGAAAGTAGTGCTGTCATCAATGATTAGTGTCTTCAACATCCTGATTTACCTGATGACCACAGCCGTGGTTGTGTGGGGTTGTGTGAAATCTTTAAATCCGTTTACAAGCTTGCTTTGGAATTGTAAATACGGTATAGAATGTATATTTTGGAGCGGGATAGTGTATTTTTTCGATAACTCAAGGATAGCGTCGTGAAGAAACCATATCGTATCGTGATAGCGGAAGATTACACAATACTCAGAGAAGGGTTGCGAGCCTTGCTCTCTTCGAATCCTGATTTTGATGTTGCCGGGGAAGCAAAAGACGGCCGCGATGCCATCCGATCTGTACAGAAATTCAAGCCTGACCTTGTGTTAATGGATCTTTCCATGCCCAAGATGGATGGCCTGGATGCAATCAGAGAAATCAAGAAGCAGAGTCCCGATACAAAGGTCATGGTATTGACAGTTCACAAGGCAGAGGAATACGTGTTCGCGTCGTTGAAGGCCGGCGCAGATGGATATCTTCTGAAGGACGCTACCCATGCAGAGCTGACGCTGGCCATAGAAAGCGTTCTCAGGGGCAAGCCTTATATCAGCCCGGGGATTTCAGAAAAAATAGTTGCAGGGTATTTAGATGGGAGAAAACCTGTAAAGGCCGAGTCATCATGGGAGAGTTTGACCCAAAGGGAGCGACAAATCCTCAAACTGATTGCCGAGGGTCATAAAAACAAAGAGATCGCCGGCTACCTTTATATCAGTGTAAAAACGGTAGAAAAACACAGGGCCAACCTCATGAAGAAGTTGAGCCTCCACAATGCCTCGGCATTAACAGCTTTTGCCATGAAAAAGGGGCTGATTACGGAGTAGTCTTTTTTTGTTTCCGTATAGAAGAGTTCTGTGGCCACGACGCTGAAATAGCGGTTCCAGCCCCTGGTGTGGACTTGACAGCAAAAGATCCCCCCGTAAGTTCAGTTCGTTCTTTCATGCTGGTAATCCCGAAACGCTTCTCTGAATTCTTCAAAGAAAGCGCCTTTTCCAGATCAAACCCACAGCCGTTGTCCTCAACAGTCAACGCTATGGCATTGTCTGTTTTTTTGAAGCAAAGACACACGAAATCCGCATCACTGTGCTTGGCTATATTGTTCATTGCTTCCTGCAAGACCCGGAAGATAACCATTTTCAAAGGCTCAGGCACTTCATTTTCCTGCGCAGCTACCTGTTTTTCGATTCTGATGTCCGAATAAATCATCTGAAATTCACGGCAAAACCAGTTAATAGTCGCCAGGATGCCAAGATCATCCAGCATGGAGGGCCGCAAGTCTGTGTGGATTCTTCGGACTTCCTTGATGGCCTGCTGAACAAGGGGGATGATGCCCCTCAAGGATTCCACTTGTTCCTCAGCCGTACGTCCGGCTCTTTCGTCCAGGCTGTTTTCCAGCCCAAACTTTATGGCTGTCAGGGATTGTCCTATGCTGTCATGGAGTTCCTGGGCAACCCGTTTTTTTTCATTTTCCTGGGCGGTCATGAAATGCTTCCGGCTTTCCCTTAAAGCCCCTTCTGCCTTAATGCGTCTGGTAACATTTACCAGGCCCAGTACAAGCCCTTCCACCTCCATGGTAGCTTTTTTTACAGGCTGAAGGGTCCAGTCCCAATACGTTATCCCGCGTTCCGGATGTTTTGCGTACTCAAAAGGCTTTGCGTACGCGGTATATGGCTCACCTTTTTCAACAACACGACTGAAGATCGACCGGTTGTCTTCATTGGGGTACAGCTCAAAATGGTTCTTGCCTGCAAAAAAACCGGGGTCGCGGCCGTCTGCCACAGCATAAGCATGGTTTACCCTGATTAAGTTGAAATCCGTGTCCATGTAAGCAATCAACATATGGGTTGTCGAGAAGACCTTCTCCATAAGCTCGTTGGTGTTGCGCAGCGCCTCCTCAATAGACTTCCTCTCTGCGCCTTCTTTTTCTAACTCCCTGACCTTTTTTTCTAATTCTTCACAAGTCCGTTTTTTCTGCATTTAAACACACTCCTGTTGGCAGGCTCTGTGAGCTTCCTTTTGACACCATTGAGCACACGTATAGGTCAAGTGGTGTAGGGAGAATGAAGGCAAAGAACAAATCCTGTCTAATGTTACGCATGGTGGCTCGGCTTAATCGTCTGGCTCTGACGGGTAGTCCCTACAAAGCAGTGCAGGTTTGGAAATACTGCCCTGTTTTACTTTGTAACCATCTGGTTTTTCGCTATGTGTTGCCAGAAGACATGATATATAACTTATTAAAATTATTGACCCCGTTCTGTTTTGTAGGGACTACCCCGAAAGCCATAATTAGAATTGCTGCATTTTTGTCTTGACACAAAATCCGTCTATTGATAAATTTTATATTTAATACCCTTTATAAAAAAGATTTCTGTCCGTATTAATCACGCCGGTGAAAAATGCTTTGCCTCAGTTGAATGGCTTTTACATTCCATACGGCAAGCATGGGCTAAGTCAGTTGAATAACCAGAGAGGTAACGCATGCAATCAAAAAAGATGATCTTAATAACGATGGTATCACTGTTCTTTTTTTCCGCTTGTGGTTACGATGTCGTTTTCAAACCTATAGATTCGAAAAAAAAATTCGTTTACGATATTTTTTTTGTGCCTCCTGATTCGAAAAAGAAGTTGACTGAGCCTGTAATACCAAAAGAAAGCTCTAAAAAAGCCACCACCCCAAAGAAATATAGTACCACAGAAAAGTGGTCAAACCAAATGATATTACCTTACAGGGATATTAAGAAGAAAAAAAAATATATCCGGAGTACAAAAAAAAACCTCAAGCTATTTGCTTTGATTGCTGATAACGCCAACAAACGCGAGGAAGCCACTGGTAGTAGAAAGGAGCTTTGCCGTGAAGCAAAAAAATATATCGAAATCTACGTCAAGCCGATCCTAAATGATTCTGAAGCGATCCAGCATTTAGAAACAAAGCTGGAAATTGCAAAACTTCATTTACTCACCGTTATTTTATATTTTGATTTAGCTCTGTATAATCAGGCCCAAGATTATCTCAATCTAATCAACAGACGTTACGGAAACGATTTGGCTTTTTTAGGTACAACAATTGATCAAACGGATATTGGTTTCAGTACACTTGCTGAGGGAGTAAAGGATTTACAAAAAAAAATCTTACTTCAAACAAAAGGTAAGAATACAAAGAAAAGTAATCCTCAGTAAACAGGATAAGGTACATTAGGAACGTGGAAGTTAATTCGTCCACGTTCCTTATAGAAATTATCTTTGCGAGCCTTGGCGATTCTTATGGGGTATGGCATGGCTTGTCGAAAGGGTTACATTATCGGGAGGCAATATGTTTGATATTCTGGCTGATTCAATCATCAAAACATTAACGTATGTTATAACTGCAAATTCCGGCATATTACAAATATCTGTCTATTTTTTGATGATAATCACATTTTGTTTTGCTCTTATAAAAGCGTATCAGTCATTTTGTATATTAGCATATTGTAACCTTGACGAAGTGGTAAAGAAAAGGTCAGTTAGTGATTTTTATATTAACATAAAAACCCCTCTTTTTGTTATTGCCGTAACCTTTTTTGAAAAGGCAAAAAAACACTATTTAGAAGAAAAGGAAAACGACCAGGGGGCTAATAAAATCATTCCACCGGATGCTTTTATCAGAGATGCGGCGTTTCAATTCACCGAGAGATATTTTGAAAGAACATTTCTTGAACCTATCAGTATGTTAGCAAACATAATGCCTCCGTTGGGGTTCATTGGAACAATTATGGGAATGGTTATTCATTTTCTATCTAATGCTGAAAGTTTAAAGGGTGGAATTATGATTAGTGGTATAGCAACAGCGTTATATACGACATTTGTCGGTCTGATTTGTTATACGTTTCTTGAATTTATAAAAAGGATTTCTTACACGCTCGCCCAGAAACGTATTGATGAAGGCCTGGCAACTGTTTCCGAAAGCAGAGATAAAAAGGCTATCAATAATAAGCAGGATCAAGGCAGGAAATGAAAATCAAACAGAATCATGTTTGGTTGTTTGCTTTTACCGACCTTGCCTTTTTGCTTGTGCTTGCCTTGAGCATGATACCGAGCAGTTCTTCTGATGTCCGCATTCATTTTTCTCAAATGGATATTCCGGTTATACCCTCAAACCCGAACATGTCACCGGTTGAGGAGTTACATGATGTATGGGAGCTGCAGGTATATGCAAAATCGGAAAATCATCCCACGCCGTTTAAACTTGTTGAGGTCAGATTGGATCAAAACAACTCAACAAAACTCTATTCAAAATATCTTGATCAGGATGATCTTATCATTGAATTGGAATTGCTGAAGAAACGTAACATTTGTCCAATGCTGCTGCCGGAAAAAAAATCGTTAAGCCAGGATTTTCTTTTTGCCGCCGGAGCAATCGCAAAGGTCTGGATGTCTGTGCAAAGTCAAACAATTGTGAAACCTATGTCTGAGTAATTTTAAAAATGATGTTTTTGAGCGAAAGCATGTACGGCTGGGGTGTATATGATATTGCAATGCCCAGAGCCGTATATCATACTTTGTCGGATAGACGGAGACGGACCAGACGGAGACGGACCAGACGGAAATGGATCAGACAAATTTTCTTTTGGGGCAGACAGAGACGGACCAGACGGATTTCAGATAGACGGATTTCAGATAGACGAAGTCAAGATGTACGGCAAAGCATTTTGTCGATTGTTTTGGGGTTGCTCAGTCACAATTTTCCGTGGATTCAAGTCTTGGTGCTGAGCCTTGTTTCACTATTGTGTTTTGCCTTGATTTATATGGTAAGCAAGGCAATCCCGGAACGTCCTGACAGGCAGCTGTCCATGCCGGTTGATATAGTTATCAGCGTGATGGAAGAGGAGAAGGTAGTTCCAGTACAGGAAAAAATTGAACAAAAACCCACATTGGAACTTGTTGTTAAGGCAAAACCCATAGAAAAACCGGAACCCGCTCCTATACAAGAAAAAAAGATAACCCCTGAGATATCGTTACCTGGTATTAGAGTGATTCCTGAAATTAAAAAACGACCGAAAGTAACTCAACCGGTTGTATTGAAAAATCCCATACAAGAAGAGAAGATAACTCTTGAGATACCATTGCCCAATATTAGAGAGATCCATGAAATTGAAAACCGAGAAATTGAAAACCGACCGAAAGTAACTCAATCGGCTGCATCGAAAAGTTCCTCTTTCGATAAAACAACACAAGATAAAGGAATCATCAAAATTTCAGGTTCAGTTGTTCCTAAACGGCATTACAAAATTAATCGGGTCGCAAGAAAGTTCAGAGCAAAGCAGTCGGATTTCATATCCAATTCTTTTTCCAAACAACCGGACACTCCGGCTGTAATTATTTCTCAAGCAAACTCTTCCAAAAAGAAATATACGATTGATACGTCAAATCGGAGAATTCCCACTCCCTCTGACAAAATATCGGGATCAAATGTTATTAGTTCCAGTCAATCGGTTAAGTCTAATAATGTGACTTTACCTGAAACAAACCAAATAAATGAGCAATATTCATTGGCAAAACATAGTGGAATCTCTCAATGGTCACCTTTGTCCCAAACTGACAATCAATCGTTATCTTTTGCACATCAAAATAAGGAGGAACTTCTGACTTTGACGCCACTAATCAACGCAAAGTCAGTTTCGAAGAAATCTCGGCCGATACAAGGCGATCTCACAGGTGGCGAACAAGCTCCCGACTTTTCAAGTGCTATGACTGGTGAAATTGATCCATCGTATCTCATCAATTTAAAAAAGTTCAGCGTGTGCGCTGATCCCGAAGAAGAATTTCGGCTTAAGACAGAATTGGCTGCCCGCCTGGATAGACCCTCAAAATTCGGAAAGAATGGAATAATATTTTTTTTCAAATACACAGAAACCGGATACACCATTGATATTGATATTTATAACCCACAAGGAGAACGTTTTCAGGATAGGTGTTCTGTTCTTCATCTGGCTATAGAATCAATTGAGAATACAAAAAAGTGAGAGACTATTTTATGAAAATATGCAAGATAGCGATCGTTTTATTACTTGTTTGTGCTGTTTACACTCCGGCATTAGCTGCAAAAGAGCCTTCAAATAAATGGGACAATCTTCTTGATGTCGCATACAAATTTACCTGGTATCCTAAAAAAGACTTGCAGGATCTGTTAGCGAAAAAGGCAGGGGAATATGAACAGGGCCTGGAGGAATACCAAAATCTTGTTATGAAAGAGTTGACAAAGGGCGAAAATGGCGGAAGGGTTAATCCTGATTTGTTTATCAGAAACAAGCCATGGAAAAAGTATTACCGATTGGCCATAGCACAATTTTGTCTCTTTCTTGCAAATGACAATCAGTTGTATCTTGAAAATGCCAAATCAATACTTTCTGTGCTGTCTGGTAAGCAAGAACTCTCTATTGTTGCATTTTGGCATTATCTCTTTGAGGCATATAGCGATTTAGTTAAGAAAGACAGGGACGCGTTTATCAGAAGCGTATTGCATCTCTGGCAGGATGTTATTCTCAAACTTGAGGTTGATGAGATTTTTACAGGTTTCGAGATCTTTGAGACAGAATTTATTTATGAAAATATTGCTCATTTAATTATCACCCGGGCTATTGTTCAAAATACAATCCCCGATCTTTATCCCTTAAACGTTATCATCTTGTCCGTTAAGGAAAAATTAACCAGCGAGAATGGATATAAGAATATTGTTAAGGCAATAGCCGAACGTATGCATGGTCTGAAATCAGATAATTTCAATTTAAATTTTGCGGTTTCCTTTGTAGAAGCGACAGCAAACCAGTATGATTTTGAAGATGAGAAATCATCAGATTTGGTTGTTTCAAAATATAATTTAGCACGAGTTTATTACGAGCTGGCTTTATCCTGGGCTAACACCCGTAAAGGCAAAGCTGCAATTTTAACACAATACATGGGGTTCAGCAATTACGTAATAAGACGGCTAATTGATGGAGATAATTTACTTGCGGCAAATCCTTTTTTTACAAATTTACCCGGAAAAGGGAGTAAACTTGTTGAGGATTCAATGGTTCTTTACGCTCAACTATCTAAACCGCGAATTATAAAAAGTAAATTCGCAGCAGAAGGCTTTAATGAAAAAAGTGACTACATAGAAGCCATGCACCAGTTGTGGGACTCCTCTGCCCAGCTTTTGATGACGCTCTTTTCCTATTACAAAACCGATCATAGGTCAGACCGGATACGAGACAAAAATATCGCAGAAAGTGTGCTTTTAAAATATCTTTCATTCTTTCATAAATATGCCAAGACAAATTCCGAAATAGTTCCTGATAACGCGTTTTTTTTAGCCGCATACGCGACAAGCGAACTGTCTGAATTATACAGACAAGCAATGAATTACAGCACAGAAATTAAGATCAACGATTTAGCCCTTACCTATCAACTTAAAGCAATTGAAATATTTCCACTTGATATTATTGGTATTTTGAAACTCGCGCATCAGACCAACCAGGAAGGTCGGCACAATCGGTATCGGAAGTATGTCAGTCCGCTTGCTTTGCGTTTGAGGGCTTCAAAGGTTACCAGCATCTGGTTGAACAATCATTCTACGGATTACAACAACAGTCTTGCCATGATATCCAGTGTAATTCCTGATATTATTGATAACGCGTGCTTCCTTGTTAATTTCTTGCGGAATTCAGTGGGTTCGGATTCTGAGGAAAGCGTGTACAACAAGACAGTAGTTATGATCAAACTGCTGATGGCTTTGAAAACCAGTGGCTCAGAAAAAATAATTAATGATGCGCTTTCTTCAATAGCCATACAAGATTTCACAGACAAGAATAAAACAGTGAATGACATTGTTCAAATTGCTTTGCCTGCAGATTTACATGTTTTAGTAAACTCAATTCCGGCAATTGAGACCCGTTATCGCAGCACCCGGTTAAAAAATGAGCTTTATGCTTCTCCCCATAACCCGATCCATTCGTATCTTCGTGAATTGTACTATGAAAATCCCAATAGAAAATTTCAGTTAGAGAGTTTGTCAAAATAAGGAACGTGGCTGATTATCCGGAGACTCCGGAGTCTGCTTGCAGCGCTTGAGAGCAAGGCAGAAAAAATACTGAGGATGACAGAGAATAACACACCACTGAAATCATTTTTGGATAACACCTTCGCGCTCTTTGACAGCGTTCTTGAAAACCACAGACCGGAGCTGAAGAGCCGTGAGGTGGGTACGGTAAACTATATCGGCCAGGGCATTGCACGGGTGGATGGTTTTCCGTCAGTCAGATCAGAGGAACTGGTCCGCTTTTCCGGCGATGTTTATGGCATGGTTTTTAACATTGATGTTTCAGAGACAGGGGTTATTCTTTTTGGCGAAAGTGATGAACTAAAGGCTGGTTCCGAGGTAAGAAGCACCGGGCGGGTTCTGGATGTGCCGGTAGGGGATGCCCTGATCGGCCGCTTTGTGGATCCCATGGGCCGCCCTCTGGACAATCTGGGCACTGTTCATACTTCCGGACGACGTCCTGTTGAACGGCAGGCTCCTGAGATTATGGACCGTTCTCCTGTGACTGTCCCGCTTCAGACCGGGCTCAAGGTGGTGGATGCATTAATTCCGGTCGGTCGCGGCCAGCGGGAACTCATTCTTGGTGACAGACAAACAGGCAAAACAGCAATTGCGCTGGATACAATGATCAACCAGAAGGATAACGATGTTATTTGTATCTATTGTGCCATTGGTCAGCGAAGCTCATCTGTAGCAAAACTCATTAACGATCTCCGCAAGTACGACGCCATGAGCTACTCTATTGTCGTGGTAGCTGAAGGGGAAAGTCCTCCCGGCTTGAAGTTCATTGCACCCTATGCAGCAACTACCATGGCGGAATATTTTATGGAACAGGGAAGGGACGTGTTGATCATATACGACGATCTGACACGCCATGCACGGGCATATCGGGAGCTTTCGCTTTTGCTGCGTCGCCCTCCCGGCAGAGAGGCATTTCCTGGAGACATATTCTATATACATTCCAGACTTCTTGAACGCGCAACCCATCTCAGGGAAAAACTCGGGGGCGGCTCTTTGACTGCCCTGCCCATTGTGGAAACAGAGGCTCAAAACATATCCGCATATATTCCAACAAACATCATCTCAATCACTGACGGCCAGATATATCTTTCACCTGACCTCTTTCAAAAAGGTATCCTTCCGGCTGTGGATGTTGGGAAATCAGTATCCAGGGTTGGCGGAAAAACACAGCTTGCCGCATATCGAGCCGTTGCCGGTGACTTGCGCCTTTCCTATTCGCAGTTCGAGGAACTGGAGACATTTTCACGATTTGGAACGCGTCTGGATGAGGAGACACGCAAGACTCTGGATCGCGGACGTCGGGTCAGGGAAGTTCTCAAACAGCCTCAATATGAACCCATGCCTGTTCCGGAGCAGACCGCTGTTCTTGTGGCTGCAACTGGCGGCATTTTTGATCAGATATCGCTCAACCAGATAGCAGGAGCCGAGCAGCTTATACGTAAGGCAGTTACCACACAACTGCCTGATCTTTGCGCGCGAATTCAATCCGGAGATAAACTCAGTGATGAGGATCGTAATGCCGTTCTGAGCATAGCCGGAAAGGCCGTTGAAAAAATGAAGTCAGACAATGCAAACGATTGAGCCGCTGAAACGCAAAATTAAGAGCGCCGGTGATCTGCTGTCTGTTGTAAAGACGATGAAGGTTCTTGCCGCTGTAAGCATTCGGCAGTATGAAAAAGCTATGGAATCTCTTGTCGAATACAACCGAACAGTTGAAATGGGATTGCAGGTTGTTCTGAAACAGAGACCCGAGGGGATTAGAATAGCTGAGTCTGTTCCAAAAGAACGTCTTGGAGTTATTATCTTTGGTTCGGATCAAGGTATGGTTGGGCAGTTTAATGAAGTGATTGCGCGCCATGCGGTCAGTGAAATGGATAAACTCCGGATGAAGCGAGAAAATCGCATTGTGCTGGCAGTGGGCATGCGAGTCATTTCATCTCTTGAAGAGGCAGGGCAGCCGGTTGAAAAATACTTTTCTCCGCCTGGTTCAACGGCCGCCATCACACCGGCGGTAGAGGAGCTGGTGCTGGAAATGGAAGAGTGGCACTCGCAACAGAAAATTGATCAGATCGTTATATTTTATAACAGAGAGCGTGGCGCATCTTATTCTCCTCATACCATCCATCTTTTGCCGGTCGATCCCGGATGGTTTCAAGAGCTGGAGCAGAAACCCTGGCCCTCGCGCTCCATCCCTTTATTTACTATGGATTGGAACCGGCTGTTTTCTTCATTGATTCAACAATACCTCTTTGTATCCCTCTATCGCGCCTTTGCTGAGTCTCTGGCCAGCGAAAATGCCGGACGTCTTGCATCCATGCAGGCGGCTGAAAGAAATATTGAAGATCTCCTGGAAGAACTCAACTCTCAATTTCAGCAACAGCGTCAGAGTTCTATTACTGAAGAACTTTTAGACATTGTGGCCGGCTTTGAGGCATTAAGGTGAGTGGTACGGCCAGGCGGTTACGCTAACAGGAGATGAATGACTATGGCAAAAATAGGTCGAAAGCAAAACAAACGTAGAGGTATTTCATGTTTGATAATACAGCAGATATCATAAAACAAATCTCCCTCGGTGAAGATTCTGTTCTCGAACTGAAAACTGTTGATTTCAGCGGAGATAAAATCACCGGTCCGCACCGAAACAGTATGGCAGATGAACTTGCGGCTATGGCTAATACTCATACAGGTGTCGTCCTGCTGGGCGTGGATGATAAATCAAAGGCTATACATGGCATACCACAGGACAAGCTGGATATTGTCGAAACATGGTTGCGAGGCATCTGTAATGACTTGGTTGAGCCGCCATTGGATTGTGTCATTCGTAAGATGCCAATCACGACGGAAGCTGGCAGTGAAAAGGTGATTGTTCGCGTCGATGTTCCTCGAAGCCTTTTTGTGCATCAAAGTCCGGGTGGATATTTCCGACGGATCGGCAGTTCAAAACGACGGATGAAGCCGGATATGTTGGCACGCCTGTTTCAACAACGCAGCCAGGTTCGGTTGATTCGATTTGACGAACAGACGGTGCCAAATGCAAAGTTCAATGACCTGGATCCCAAACTATGGAAACGATTTAGAACGGTTATTTCCTCAACAAATGATCAAGAGTTTCTGGAAAAGATGAAACTGATTGCCATGGATGAGGATAATGTTCTTCGTCCTACGGTGAGCGGCGTATTGATGGCGAGTGATGCGCCTGAGTCGTTTATGTCGAGCGCTTTTATACAGGCAGTCTGCTATCGCGGTGCCGAGCGGAATGCGGCACATCAACTGGATGCCAAAAATATTACCGGATCTTTGGATGTTCAGGTTCAAGAAGCTTGCAAATTCGTTGAACGGAACATGCGAGTTTATGCCATCAAAGCTCCTAACAGAATTGAGACTCCCCAGTTTTCCATGAACGCCGTATTTGAAGCGATTGTGAATGCGGTGGTTCATCGGGACTACTCCATTTATGGGTCAAAGATCAGACTGCATCTTTTTGCGGACAGGCTGGAAATTTTCTCGCCGGGGAGCATTCCCAACACAATGACCGTTGACAGCCTTTCAGAACGGCAATCAGCGCGCAACGAATTGCTCAGTTCTCTACTATCCCGCTGTCCGATGAACGTCAACGCCATTGGCAGCCAGCGCAGTTTTATTATGGATAAGCGCGGCGAAGGAGTGCCGATCATCATCACTGAAAGCGAGAAGCTTTCCGGACGCAAACCGGTATATCTTCTTTTGGATGATGCCGAACTTAAATTAACCATCTTTGCCGCAAAGTCGCCCCATGGAGAGAATTGATTGGCGAAAAAACAGGCAGAATTATCGGTGGGTTCAGAGTTTCCTACTCAAATTTGCTCTATGGTTACGAAAAAAAGCCATGGATATATTTCAAGGCCGTAAAGACAATGATGCCGCTGAGCATCCATTTAATGACTTTTGCAGGAACATATTTTTGGCACCTTGCTCCAAGATACATACCGCACATACCACCAAGGCCGAAAAGTGTCCCAAGCAGCCAGTCCGGCGCAATTGATATGTCAGGATAAAACGGGGCGATTGCCTGGTAAAAAATTACCCCTGCAAAGGAGGTGACAAATGTTCCCATTAACGCCGCTCCTGCTACGGTATAGACGGGAAGTCTGCAAAACGAGACAAAGAAAGGTGCGATAATTGCCCCCCCGCCAATGCCATATATCCCTCCGACTATGCCCACAATAAAGCTCAAAGTAAGAATTGTCTGGATGGAGACATCAAAGCTTTCTCCATAGAACTCATACCCTAAGCGTTTGTAATTAAAATGGGTAATACGCACTGCCGGCAATGCCTTGCCTTTAACGCTTTCAACCCCCTCCCCTTTTTTTCGATATTGACGCACGAGCTCCTGAAACTGCTTTTCACTTGAAGCCTTGTCCGCACCCGGAAGTGGTTTCCGTAGAAGATCTCTGATCATGCGTGTTCCAATGTAGAGAAGTACCATAGCGGCAAACAGTTTAAAATTTTTTGGATTTGGGAGATAGGCAATGCGGACAAAAGCACCGATAAACACCCCTGGAAGAGTACCGATGATGACGACCCATGTAAGCGGCCAGACCATTCGACCCTCCCGAATATAACGGTATACGCCGCTCGGAATAGCTACAATGTTAAAAAGATGGTTAGTGGAACTTACAGAGGGATTCGTAAAACCCAAAAAGGACATTTGAAACGGCAAAATAAGAAATGCACCCGATACTCCACCCATTGATGTAAAAAATGAGATGCAAAAAGCCACTATCGGCGGCACCCAGAGAGCAACCTCTATACCGGCAGTCGGAAAATACATAAGAATCCTCCTTCATATCCTTTCCCATTCAAATCCGGCAATATTTCTATCTTCTTTATTAAATTCAACTCCAATTATATAGATTATCAGTCCTTTTTGTTTAAATTTTTCATGATAGTTTTTTTCTTTGATCTGCTTTAACGCGCTCCCTGTAGAGGATTTCTTTTCAATTACCTTGAACTCTATGATATAAATATTGTTATCAAGCCTGACCGTTAAATCAATTCGCCCCTTGCCGGTAGTGTCTTCTGCAGTAACCTCAAGTCCCAATGCAGTAAAATAACTGTAAAAAATTGAGGCGTAGTAACCTTCGTAACCGGCAATCCGGTTTTTGCGATACCAGTCATGGGGGATTGAGGCAAAAAATGCATAAAATATGTTCTTTAACGCATCTAAATCTGCCTTTTTTAGCGCATAATAAACAGCTTTTTGATTTTTGGCATTGGCAGCAGGCGCATCTGTCAGATAATTAAGGATGCAGCTTGCAAGACTTGTTTTTACTTCGCGATTCGGGTAGCAAAGTGTATAGAATATTTCATCGCCCAGGTTTTCTACCCGTTCAATGGTCAAATACCCGGTCTGAAACAAGAGAGTTTCCAGGGTAATGCGGTCTACATCAAAACTACCCAACAACTCTTCACTGGCTTCAACTTTTTCCAGTTCCGGAACTAAATACTGCCGTGTTTGTATCAGCTTGACCAGGAAAGATGGGCTGCCGGTTTCAAACCAGTAGTTTTTAAATACTCTGCTATCCAGATAGAGCAGCACGTCGTATGGATTATAAACATTTTCTCCGAGAAAGTTATAACCATTATACCACCTTTTTAGATGCGTAAAATCAACGCCATCCAGATAATCTGCAAATACCTGTTTGATCTCATCTTCAGTATATCCGCATAACGTGGCATATCGTTTCTCAAGAGTTATGTCTTTTAAGTTGTTTAAGCCGCTGAAAAGACTGACCTTGCTGAACTTGCTCACACCAGTCAAAAAGGCAAACTTTATACAGGCGTCACTGTCTTTAATGACCGAGTAAAAATTCTTTAAGCCTTCCCGAATCTCTGTGGCAATATCCGGTTTGTTGATATTATCCAGAATCGGCTTGTCATATTCATCTACCAGGATAACAACACGCTGGTTATATTTGCTTTTGAGCTGCTGTATCAGTTCTTTAAATTTAAGGTGTATGGCATCTTCTGTAAGTTCAATGCTATTATTCAAGGCATGTCCATTCAGGATAGAATGAATGGTTTTGTCTAATATCTCCCGGCTTTCAAAAACACCCCCGCCAAAGCTGATATCAATAACCGGATATTCAATGTCCCAGTCCCAGTTTTTTTCCAGGTAGAGACCCCTGAAAAGCTCTTTTTGTGCGGAAAAGACTGCTTTTAATGTGCTGACCAGCAGGGATTTTCCAAAACGGCGTGGACGGGAAAGAAAGTAATACTCGCCCGCGCTATGGGCTAATTGATAAATCAAATTTGTTTTATCAACATAGCAATAGTCGCTTTCCCGTATCTTGCCGAAGGTCTGAATACCAATCGGAAGTCTTTTCATCTGTTTGTTTCCTCTATCTGAACTATTACAAAAAAATTACCCGTCAAATTCAAACTTTTTATCTTTAAAAATCTTCAAACACACATTTGCTACCTCAACATCATAAAGTTTACCTTTATTAATTGAGATCTCTCCTAAGGCTTTATCAATACCGAGGGCGGGTCTGTAAGGCCGGTGAGAGGCCATGGCTTCAACAACATCCGCAACCCCCAGGATTTTAGCCTCAATTAGTATTTCTTTACCTGAAAGCCCATTAGGATATCCGGAACCATTCATTCTTTCGTGATGTTGAAGAACGATTTGAGAAACAGGCCATGGAAATTTTATTGGGTTCAATATATCGTAACCGACTTGAGAGTGATTTTTAATAAGCTCAAATTCCGTTTTGCTTAATCGACCGGGCTTACTGAGAATCTCTACAGGAATTGCTATTTTGCCGATATCATGAAGCCCCCCGGCCATATGAATCCCCATTATCTTATCTTCCGGAAAACCCATTTCTTTTGCTATGGCACTGGCCAGATCAGACACCCGTTGCTGATGGCCACCTGTGTATGGATCCCTGTATTCAACAGTCTTTGTCAAGGCGTAAATAGTCCCTTCCAGTGTTTCTTGTAATTCAGCAGTGCGTTCTTCCACCTTCTGTTCCAGGTTCTTGCGGTAAGTTCGACCTGCAATTTCAAGCTCTCGACGACGCAGGGAATTACGGATGTTAATGATTATCTCATTCGCGTTAAAAGGCTTAATCATATATCCATAAATCCCTACCTCAAGGGCCGTTTCGGCAATCTCCGGATCATCTACCGCTGTCACCATCATTGTCGCTGTATCCGGATATTCGGCCGCAACATATCGGATGAAATCTATGCCGGACTCTCCGGGCATAGTTATATCGCATAAGATCAGTTCGAATTTCCGATCTTTAATGCATTTACGGGCCTCCGCTGCATCAGCAGCCAGGGTGCATTCGTATCCGCCCATTAAAAGCATCCGGCCTAACAGGTTCCGGATGGACTCTTCATCATCTACAACCAGGATGTTAATCATTCTCGTTACTCCTTCAGGTCATTTCGCTCCATCATTTTCACTTTTTAATGTCACAGTTCCTTAGGAACGTGAACGAAATAACTTCAGCAACTATGCATCACAGCTTCAGGCCATGTTTGCCCGATCTACAATCACAAAACTCTTGAAATAGCTCGCTATTCCTTCAACTTTTGTGATTGTAGATCGAACAAACCTGACCCAAATCTGTGTGCCTACTTGCGGAAGTTAATTCGTCCACGTTCCTTAAATTTTCACTATTCACTTCTCACTATTATTCGGAGGTGGTTCATTTATTAACAGCCAGTATAAGCCCAACTGCATTACCACCCCAATAAACTTCTCAAAATTTACCGGTTTGCGGATATAACTGTTTGCGCCAAGCAGGTAACTTTCAGCAAGGTCATTTTCTTCTTTTGAGGATGTTAAAATAATCACAGGAATAACTTTTGTTTCCGAATTCTCCTTGATTTGTTTGAGGACCGCCATCCCATCTACCTTGGGCAGCTTCAGGTCCAGCAATATAAGATCGGGTTTCAACCCTCCGGCACTTTCCTTTCCTCTGTGAAATATGATGTCCAGGGCCTCCTCACCGTCCCTGGCAACAGTAATGTGATTAGCAAGATTGTGTTTTTTAAATGCCATTAATGTTAACTCAACATCATCAGGATTATCTTCAATTAAAAGAATTTTTATATCTTCCGGCCGCATTTTTTCTCCTTCCTTATATCATGTCCATCCTGTTATCCTGTCAAATGTTTTTCATCCGATGAACTATTACTTACGGAAAAAGTAAAATAAAACGTTGTTCCCACATTTATCTCCGATTCCGCCCAGATGTGGCCGCCATGTCTGTGAATTATACGTTGAACAATTGCCAGGCCAATACCTGAACCTTCATATTCTTCTGCACGATGGAGCCGCTGAAACGGAATAAACAGTTTATCAGCATATTTCATATCAAAACCTACTCCATTGTCTTTTACAAAAAAGACTGTATGGCCATCTTCAGCCATGGAACCTGTTTCAATTTTCGCATTTTCGCGGATTCCGGTAAACTTCAACGCATTGGACAGCAGGTTTGTAACCATGATTTTTACAAGATGAGAATCAGCAAAAACAGTTGGACATTTACGAACCATAAAGTCAACTTTCCTGTCGTTTAATTCATTTTCAAGTGATTTGCAAACCTCTTTAACAATGGACTCTATATTGATTGTTTTTTTGTCCATGTGATGACGTCCACTGCGGGAAAGAGTGAGAATGTCATCTATCAGTTGGCCCATGTTCTGCGTGCCTGCCCTTACTCTCTGCAGGTAGTGCTGTCCTTGTTTATCTAAAATATCCGAATAGTCTTCCAGCAATATCTGGGAAAAACCATCAATGTTCCGTAGCGGGGACCTGAGGTCATGGGATACGGAATATGCAAAGGCTTCCAGCTCCTTGTTGGCGGCTTGAAGCTGCTTGTTTAAAACATCAAGTTCAGCCCGCGTTTCGTTTACATCTTCCAAAAGATAAGTAAGAGCTTGTTGTGATTCTTCATTTTTTTTTGTTTTTTCTTCCAGTTCGGATGTTCGTTCATTTATCAGCTCTTCCAAGTGTTCGCGGTGTTTTGTGAGTTCTTCTTCTGTCTTTTTTCGCTCAGTAATGTCAATCACGAACGCAAAATAGCATTCAACATTTCCATCGCTATCAAACCGCGGATGAACCAAAAGTTCAACGGGAACTCTTGAACCATCCTTCCGAATATACTCCTTTTCGTATTGTACGGACTTCTTCGTTCTATGAAGTTTTTGTAGTTTATCAGTTTCTGATTTTTCCCATTCGGAGGGTGTCAAGATCTTATTCCAATCAATGGTTTGTAATTCCTTTTCACTGTAACCGGTGATTTTCTGATAAGCAACATTGCACATGCCGAGGTGTCCATCAGAATAGCCTATGGCAACTCCCACAGAAGCGTTTCGAATTATATCAGCCCAGAACCGTTCGCGCTGAAGGCTCTCGGTCAATTCCCCCTCCGCTTTCTTGCGTTTCGTAATACTCATAATAAGACTGATAATAATTAACATTTGCAGAACTACAAAAGCAATCACACTCCAAATCAAAATCTTGTTTTCTTCATAAAAAGAAGAAGGTTTGTTTATGATAACACTTCCTTCCGGAAGATCGGCAGTATTGATACCAAATCGCTGCATTTGTTCATAATTGAACATATATTGGGTTTGCGGCTCTGTTAACACAGGAATATCCCGCACTTTTTCACCCCTCAGAATGCGTTGAGTCATTTTTGCCACAACCTGTCCATGATAAAAACCACCAAGCAGTTTTCCTCCAACAATACCATAAGGTAAAATTTGCACACTATGCCCATACATCGGTCGCGAACTTGCTTTGGATACACGCGAGGCGCCTTCTTCGAAAGAGTAATATTTTCTAAACTTATCACGATGGAATGTCCCCCAATACACTATTACATCATCGGATAATTTACTCATTTTATCCTCAATCTGCCCCATAGATAAACTGTCATCAATACGAGTTGTCCGTATATCTTCATAGTATTTCAATAGTCCTTTTATCTGGTTCCAGAGATAGGTTCCGGTAGGCGAATTTTCAACAACAAAGACGATTTGCCTTGTTTCGGGATGTAATCTTAAAGCAAGGTCTATGGTCTCTTTTACCGAATGAAGTTCAATAATCCCTGTAAACACTTCCCTGTCTATCATATTGGAAATGTTGAGATTATTCACTCCGCAGAAAACAATCGGAACTCCGGGAAATAGATCTTGATGAAATTCATGGAGAAAATCAAGCGCATTATCATCAGAAGAAATAATAAGATCAAACTTCCTATTTCTATATTTATATTTATAAAGATCATACAGTTGTTTTTTGTATTCTGTTTCATAACCTATGGTTTTGGTATCCATATATTCTATTGAAAGTTCAATATTATTTTTTTCAGGTTCCCAAACAGATTCTATCCCTTTTACAATATTGTCAGTCCAGAGAAAACCCTTGTGGTAAGAATTCAGGATGAGAATGTTTTTTGTTGGATTTTCTTGTGCAAATAGTAATGAATTCATAAAATGAAAAATGAAAATAATGAAAGTAATATTTCGTTTTATATTATACATAATATTTTTTTCTATTATCAGATAATCTTTTTTTCTATCTCTTTTATTTTATCTTTCAACTCTTTGATCCTGAACTCTCTGCCAACGAAGAGTTTATTGAATCGCTCAAGTTCTTTGTTTTTTTCTTCCAGTTCTTTGGTTCGTTCTTTTATTAATGATTCAAGGTGTTCACGGTATTTTCCCAATTCCCTGATATTATCAAGAACTTTCTGTTTCTCATCCTTCAACTGTTTATTTCGTTCAGCCAGTTTCTCTGTCATATTATTAAAGGTTAAGGCAAGTATCCCAAGCTCATCATGTGATTTAACAGACAGCCGGTGATTTAGATTGCCTCTCCTGATCTCGGAACACATATCAGCCAAACCCTTAAGCCTGTTTAATATAATTTTTTTAGACAGAAAATATATTAATAAGAATGATAATATTATACCGAATATATTCAGGAATAGAACAAACAATGTATATTGTTTGTTCCTGTCGTTAGATTTTTCAAATGAAAGTTCAAGGTGAAGAATAGCAACTACTGTATCTTTGACAATAATTGGGCGCAGTGAGATTTGAACGGGGATTCTGTTATGTCTGGTAAAAGTTATAATATAACCTTGAAATGCTTTGTTGATCTGTTCTTTATTAATCTCATATTCGGGAGCGCCGGTGGTAAAGGCAATACTGCGGTCTCTTTTTATAAGTTCGGCTGATAAAACTTTCTCATCAAGAAGTTTTTCTATTTTTTTCTTTTGTTTTATGCTGTTAAAGCTTAAATCGCCACTTTCCAATAGAGTTACATAAGATTCAATTCTGTTTGAAGTCAGCTTTCTTTCATATTCTATCCTGTGCTGAATCGACAATATACTGATTATTATAATCACCAAAACAAACGGCATTATAGTAAATAAAAACATTTTCGTACTTAAACTTAGATAATTTTTTTTCATATAACCTCTTTCATAATCTCATTATAAGCCTGTTGAGCGGTTATATTGCCGTCTAATAGCTGCAACAGTTTTTTGTTGATCTTCTGCTGCAGAAGCTGATTTTTTTCTCCCAGGATGTATCCTGCATTAGCGCTATAATGAACATTGCTGCCATATTTATCTGTGATCTTTGTAAGGAATCGAGCAAAAGGATCAGCGCCGATATCAGAAGAACTGATATTGCCAGCCAGTCCTGTAGGCGCTTTTGCATACCGAACCCATTTCTCGGCAACCCGTGCTCTGCTCCAGAACATCAAAAGCTTAATTGCTTCTTCTTTATTTGGGGAATTTTTCATTACAGCCCATGCCGGAATAAAGCCTCCAAGGTAATAGTCCACTTTCTGAAATACCGGCAGTTCTGCGGGAATCATCTTTTTTGTTTCTTCTTCGTCCATGCTCATCCAGTGATTATACATCCAGACGCCGTTAACATAAAACAAACATTTATCTTTCAATATAAAATGTCTTGTCTGATACCAGATATTTTCCTTATGGGAATCTATTAACGGATTATATTTGCCCAGCTCTTCAAAAGCATTAAAAGTCCTCAGGAGAGCGTTGTTTTTTTGTTCTGAGCCTGTTTCTTCTTTAATTTTCTTGAAATCTTTGAGCTCGGATTTATAGAGGTTCCGGAATAATAATTCCATAGTAATATAGTTCTTGCTTTCATAAAATGCTGCAATATTACTATTATGTTCCTTATTGTATTTATATACAGTTTGAACGTATTCTAATAGATCGTCAAAAGTCATACCATACTCTTTTATTTGAAGACTCATTGTTTCTGCAACGTCTTTATTATAGTAAATTGCATAGTAATAACCTTCTATATACGGCCCTGCTATTATGCCTCCTGTTTGTTCTCTGTAAACAGGATCATTTATGATAAAGGATTTCTGTGTTTCTTTAAAACCGGGCACATCTTCAAAATTCACAAGATATTTTTTGCCCCATTGGAGATCTCCCAGTTCTTCTGCAGCTCGCAGGTAAATGAAGTCATCCAGCCATACAATATCCCACTCTATATTACCTGTTTTTATCATGTTGGCTATAAATTTACCTGTTTTCTCTCTACTGCGTAATCCCATTATTTGACCGGGAAATTTGAGATTAATATTTATATCGGGATTCAGTAATTCAAAATCCTGGGCAATCTCCCGCACAAGGGTTTCACGATCATGATCGCCAAGCCAGTGTCCCATCCAGTTCAGTGTTTTTTCGGTTTGTTTGGAAGTTCCTTTAAAATCATATCTTTTCTGTACGGTCGGCTCATCATTATCAGCACATCCGATTAGGAGCAATATTAATAAAACACATAAAATAAGCTTTGATTTCATAGAATTATTCCAGCGCCTCCCGCACTTTGCGCATCAAAACTTTTGTTGTAAAAGGCTTTTCAAGGAAATTCAGCCCCGGCTCCAGAACACCGTGGTGAACTATGGCGTTATCCGTGTATCCTGACATATAAATCACCTTCATCTGTGGATAAAGAGGCTGCAGTCGTTTTGCTGCTTCACCGCCGCCCATCTTCGGCATTACCACATCAGTTATCATCAGATCAATCTGACCATCATACTCCTTGCAGACTCTCAGGGCATCTTCGCCATTTTCAGCATCCAGGCACCTGTACCCATAGCTCTGAAGAACCTTTTGCACAAAAGTTCGGAGCGAATCATCATCTTCTACAATCAAAATAGTCTCAGAACCGTCAAGTTCGAATGCCGTAGTTTGTTGTTTTTCCTCCGGCCCCGCATCCTTTTTCGCTTCAGGAAAATAGATCTTGAAGGTAGAACCCTGGCCAGGCTCGCTGTAAACCCATACAAATCCATTGTTCTGTTTGACAACGCCATAGACTGTGGACAGGCCCAATCCCGTGCCCTTGCCGATTTCCTTTGTGGTGAAGAAAGGCTCGAAGATATGTTCCCGGGTTTCTTTGTCCATTCCGATTCCGGTATCGCTTACGGTTAGTATTACATAATGACCTAACATTTTTCCTTCAATACCGTGCTCGCGAAAATAATTCTCGTTCAGATCAGCATTGGCTGTCTCAATAGTAAGACTTCCTCCCTGTGGCATAGCGTCTTTGGCATTAACCACCATGTTCAAGAGTATCTGCTCAATCTGGCCGGGGTCTATTTTTATCTGCCACAATGCAGGAGCAGGAATCGTCAACAACTCAATATCCTCTCCAATAAGGCGGCCAAGCATCTTTTCCATATCTGTTAATAATTCATTAATATCCAGAAACTTAGGCTTGATTATCTGCTTGCGGCTGAAGGCAAGAAGCTGCCGGGTCAAAGAAGCTGCTTTTTCGCCTGCTTTTTTGATTTCTTTCATGTCATTGCGTAATTGCTCATTTTCTATACCATCCATTAATGATAGATCGGCATTCCCGATGATGGTGGTCAGTATATTGTTAAAATCATGAGCAATGCCCCCGGCCAGAACGCCGATGGCTTCCATCTTCTGGGACTGACGGAGTTGGGTTTCGAGTTTTAACTTTTCTTCCTTTTCTTTCTTCTGCTTTCTTTCTATTTCTTTTTCTTTTGTTATATCCCTGGCACAGCCGACCGTTCCTATCAGGTTGCCATTTTCATCCCGAAAAGGCGCTTTAGATACATCAAGATAAACAAGTTTTCCTTGAAGATTCCCAAATTCGTTGGATCTTAGCGGTTTTTCCGTTTCCAGAACTACCAGGTCAGAACCCGTGCATGTTTCTCCGAATGTATGATACTCAGGATTTTCAGGATGGGATTCTTTTTCCCTGTTGCTAAAATACATGTCTGTTTTTCCAATAGGCTCATCAGTATCTTTGGCATTAAGTAATTGTTCACAACAAGCTTTGTTTGCAAAGATAAATTTGTTTTCCGAATCTTTTGCCCATATAAGCTCAGGCAGGTTGTCGCACATCAACCTGGTCATAGAATACAAGCGTTTGTATCGGCTCTTGCTTTCCCGCAACGCCTTCTCTGCCTGCCTGCTTTTCCGGTATATTTTCATTTTGTCAAGCGCCCGTTTTACAACAGGGCCAAGACGTGAGAGATTGTCTTTCAAAACATAATCCGTGGCACCGAATTTCATACATTCAACAGCCATTTCTTCGCCAATTGTGCCTGAAACAATGATTATCGGAATATCAAGATCAAGTTGCCGGTGTACCTCCAGCGCGGCCAGGCCGTCAAAAGATGGAAGCGAATAGTCAACTAAGATCAAGTCGGGTTTTTGGGCTAATGTCTTTCTAAAGGCTTTCTCCGTATCCACCCTGGTCCATTTCACGTCAAACCCTTGACGTTCGAGTTCCTTTACTGCGAGTTCAGCATCATCAGGGTTGTCTTCGAGAATTAATAGATGTAATGCCATCATTTCCATGTGTTGTTTCCCCCTGTTTAGGAACGTGGACGAATTAACTTCCACAAGTAGGCGCATAAATTTAGGTCAGATTTGCCCAAATCTCAAATATAGGCTCAGATCACAAAAGTTGATGGATCTGAGGTGGCCGTTTAAACGGTAAGAGTAAAATAAAATGTCGTTCCCACATTTATCTTCGATTCCGCCCAGATCCGGCCACCATGTCTGTGAATTATACGTTGAACAATTGCCAGGCCAATGCCTGAACCTTCATATTTTTCTGCACGATGGAGCCGCTGAAACGGAATAAACAATTTATCAGCATATTGCATATCAAAACCCGCGCCATTGTCTTTTATAAAAAAGACTGTATGGCCTTCTTCAGCCATAGAACCTGTTTCAATTTTCGCATTTTCGTGGATTCCGGTAAATTTTAACGCGTTGGACAGCAGGTTCGTAAACATGATTTTTACTAGATGAGAATCAGCAAAAACAGGTGGACATTCATGAACAACAAAGTCAACTTTCCTGTTTTTTAATTCATTTGCAAATGATTTGCAAACTTCTCTGACAATGGACTCCATATTGATTGTTTTTTTGTCCATGGAATGACGTCCACTGCGGGAAAGTCTGAGGATGTCATCTATAAGTTGACCCATATTCTGCGTGCCTGCCCTAACTCTTTGCAGGTAATGCCGCCCCTGTTTGTCTAAAATACCCGAATAGTCTTCCAGCAATATCTGGGAAAAACCATCAATGCTCCGCAGCGGGGACCTGAGATCGTGGGATACGGAATATGCAAAGGCTTCCAGCTCCTTGTTGGTATTGCCCAATTGGTGGGTTGTGACCTCAAGGTTTTTATTACTGACACGCAGGTCATCCATAAGATTTACCATTGCGCTGTTGAGCTGCTCAACTTCTGCAACACGTTTTTCGAGTTCAACAGTACGTTCCTGTACCAAGCCTTCCAAATTCTCATGGTGTTTTGCTAATTCTTCCTCTGCCTGCTTGCGTTCAGTGATATCTGTAAATGCCCCGACAATTGCTATGGTTTTTTCATCAACAACAACCGGTCCTTCATGAACCTCAATCCACACCTTTTTTCCACTTTTATGTATAAATTCCAGTTTGTATGGTGGTTGAGGTTTACCTGTTTCAATTGCCTTTACAGTTAGTTCAAATCCCTTTTCATTTACAGAGGGTTATCAGAAGCTAATTCAGTCCATCTTATCATTACCTCACTTACTTCATAACCAAGAATTTCTTTCACCTGTGGGCTCATATAAGTAATCACATGTTCCGGCGTATGAGAATAAAACACGTTTGTGCTGTGCTCAATTATATTTCTGAGTTTTTCTTCGCTCTCTTTCAGCGCTTCCTCTGTCTGCTTACGTTCAGTGATATCATTAAATATTGCTATCATTTTATCAGCCACAAAAGCCCCTGAAATCTCCATTACTCTCACTTTGCCATCTTTGCAGGTAATGTTATATTCAGATGGTTCTATCTCTTTTCCTTCCCTTAATGCCTTTTTAACATCCACATTCCATTTTTCAAGCGCCCATTTCCGGTATTCATCGTCAGGATAAGCGAGAAGAAACCAGTCCGCTACATTTGTATTTTTTGAGTTGTATCCAATTGTTTCTTCGTATTTCCT
>Ga0255431_1019_pt1 | contig 31485 bp, 25 predicted proteins | sample ANMaggSeSYBR02J5_FD_182633 | JGI IMG/M metagenome (GOLD analysis project Ga0255431, IMG submission 182633) | Sediment cell enrichment communities from methane seep in Santa Monica Basin, California, United Staets - ANME aggregate JGI... | ecosystem: Environmental > Aquatic > Marine > Cold seeps >... | reverse complement strand
TGTATATAAAAAGCTATTGCTCATACTGCAAGGAAAGGTCGCTTCATATATTATGGAGTTGCAGAGAGAACTGTTGAGCAAAGAGTGGAAAAAAACTCAAAGTGATAAATTTTTAAAAGTAATAACTTACTTGAAAAACCATAAAGAATATATGAGATATGATCAGTATCTATCCGAAGGATATCCAATAGGTTCCGGTGTTGTTGAATCGGCCTGCAGCCACGTAGTTAAGGATAGAATGGAAATATCCGGTGCCCGGTGGGGAATTAACGGATCAGAATCAATTCTGAAGTTACGCTCAGTGGCAAAAAGTAAGGATTGGGATGAATACTGGGAATTTTTCACAGCGCAGGCTATGAACAATACGTTCTTTCCTGATGAATATAAGTTGATGAATGTACAGGAAAAAATGGCTGCTTAATTTTGGTTACACTCTAATCATAAAACCATTTTCAATCAATAATAATCTGATATCATTGACCAAAAAATGGAAATTCCTATACTAGGAAATTAAGTTCAGCATATTTCAGCACTTCTGTCAACAATTATAAAAATCCTCCCTTAACCCCTTGCTTCATATAAATAAAGCAGCCTTCACCCTGAATGATCGGAAAATCAACTCCCGAAACTTGACCTTCCTGCCCGAACCCAGATATTTCAAAGCCACCCTTTTCTGTGGCATATCTTTGTATGCTTGCAACATTTTCTTTCCCAAGATTGCTCAAAAGCTGAAATGCGGTATAACCGTCCGCAGTACAAGGAATGCCGGCAAGGTTAAGGCCTGGTTTAAGATCAATGCCTGAATCTTATTCATTCACGGGTATTATGCTTAAATGTGTAGCAATCATTTTACGTTCTGCTCCCATAAGAAACAAAGCAAAACCGAGCAAGTTTCGCACCACTCCTTCCCCGAGAGCTTGAATGGTACGATCTATTCTTCTTCTGGATTTGTTTGTTGACAGGTAAAAGTCAACAATCAGGTTTATCTGGAAATTTGACATATCGACAACCTCCTTGCATCTCATACGTTTTCAAGGAGATTGTTACACATCTGTGGCTATATTGCAAGATATTAAAGTGATTCTGCGCCTAAAAACTATATAAAACGCATGAGATATTGAAAGATATCTAAACATATCAAACTACCAATTTAAGGCTCAGAACTTATGGGACACGGCAATGGTGACATTGTCTGAATCTTATTCATTCACGGGTATTGAGATTCTAAATTGACAATTTATTAGAAAATTGATAAATATATGCTCAAGATGAGCAGGTGTTTTACATCACATCAAGAGCTGTGAGTAATTCCATTGATTTTACCGAACCCCATGCAACAACTTAAACATTTTAACCGTAAACCGTGGATATGAGCAATTGCCAACTATGTATAAAGAAACTGAAAATTTAAAGGAACAATTTATTCAGCAAACTGAAATATCAGAGACAGGCACAATAAACTCTCTTGGTTTGTGTCTCGGAGCTTCTACTATATCCATTGTACATATGGAAACAAAAAGAGGTATTAATGGCTCTGAAATAAAGCCGCGAATAGTCAAATTTTCAATCCACCCTCACGAAGGGAATCCAAAACAAACCCTGCTTTCTGCTATAGAAAAATTTGACTTAAAATTATTTGACAGAATCGCCGCAACAGGCAGGAAATTCCGTAAGTTTGTCAACATTTCATCCATACCGGAACCCGAAGCTGTTGAATTAGCATATAAATTTGTCAAACCCGAAGGTATCTCATGCCCGGCGATTGTCTCTGCAGGCGGAGAAACGTTCATGGTATATGTTTTAAACAGATTTGGTCAAATATCAAATGTGGTGACAGGCAACAAGTGTGCATCCGGGACAGGTGAATTCCTTCTTCAACAGCTTCGCAGGATGAATGTATCAATGGAAGAGGCTGCTCAGTGGGCCGCAGCAGAAGATCCGTATAATGTATCAGGCAGATGTTCCGTTTTCTGCAAGTCAGACTGCACTCATGCAACAAACAAAGGCATCCCGAAATCCAGGGTGACAGCGGGCCTTTGCAGGATGATGGCAAATAAGATACTGGAGCTTCTGAAAAAGGTTGAAAGACAAAATATCATGATCACCGGAGGAACAGCTCGCAACAGGATGATGATTGAATATTTGCATAAGGAGATCCCGAATCTTATAGTTCCGGAAGAAGCGCCATATTTCGAAGCCATGGGCGCCGCACTATGGGCACTTAATAATGAAACCACTCCTTTTGCCGGAATATCAAACCTTTTCGATAAAAAAACTACATCATTTAACACACTTTCTCCGCTTCTCAATTTCAAGGACATGGTAGAATTCAAGACAATTGAGATGAGAGATATAAAGCCGGGTGATGTTTGCTTGCTGGGACTGGATGTGGGCTCTACCACCACCAAAGCTGTTCTTCTGCGAAAACATGACAACGCAATGCTTGCGTCTGTATATCTGCGCACAAACAGTGATCCAATAGGCGCTTCCCGGAATTGTTATCAAAATATTCTTGATCAGATAAAAGAAAAGACAGATCCTGATGAAATATCAATTACGGGTCTGGGTGTCTGCGGTTCAGGCCGTCAAATCGCGGGTCTTCACGCCTTAACTGAGGGTATAATCAATGAAATAATCGCACATGCAACTGCTGCCGTATATTTTGATTGCAAGGTAGATACCATATTCGAAATCGGAGGACAGGATGCCAAATACACTTATATAACAAACTCTGTGCCCTCTGATTATGCAATGAACGAAGCGTGTTCAGCCGGAACAGGGTCTTTCCTTGAAGAATCTGCTTATGAAACTCTCGGTGTAAAAATGGATGATATAGCAAATATCGCACTTAAGGGAAAAAATCCGCCCAATTTCAATGATCAGTGCGCGGCATTTATCTCATCTGACATAAAAAATGCCATTCACGAAGGAGTAAAACACGAAGATATTGTTGCAGGACTGGTTTATTCAATATGCATGAATTATTCAAACAGGGTAAAAGGCAATAAACCGGTTGGTGAAAAGGTCTTTATGCAGGGAGGCGTCTGCTACAACAAAGCGATTCCACTCGCCATGGCCGCACTTGTCGGAAAGCCGATAATTGTTCCGCCGGAACCTGGCCTTATGGGAGCTTTCGGCGTTGCCCTTGAGGTCAAAAAAAGAATTGAAACAGGATTAATGGTCGAGAAAGACTTTAACCTCAGAGCGCTTGCAAACAGAGAAGTAACGTACGGAAAATCTTTCACTTGCAAAGGCGGCAAGGAGAAATGCGACCGGCATTGCGAGATAGCGATGATCGGGCTTGAAGGCAAGAAATATCCTTTTGGAGGAGCATGCAACAGGTATTACAACTTACGGCAAAAAATAAACTATAATGTAGGGGAGCTGGATCTGGTTCAGATCAGGCAGAAACTGATATTTGAAAAGTACGGCGCAAAACTGCCTGAGAAAATCGGAAAAAAGCGCAAAGGAAAAATCGGGATAAACAGAAGTTTTATGGTCAATACCTTTTATCCTCTTTATTCCACTTTTTTTGCTGAACTGGGGTTCGAGCCTGTATTGCCGGACACAACTTCAAAACAAGGAATTGATCAGAGAAACGCCGCATTTTGTTTTCCCGCTGAACTGTCTCATGGTTTTTTTCATTCTTTGATTACTATGGAAAATCCTCCGGATTTTATATTTTTGCCTCATTTTAAAGCAGTTCATGTTCCAAATGGTTATTCAAGCTCCCAGGTCTGTCCTTTTGTTCAGGGTGAAACATATTATCTTCAGGTAACATTCCGTGAGAAACTTGAAGAACTTAAAAGAAAAGGAATAAAAGTACTTTCTCCCCTTATAAATTTAACAAAAAATCTGGAAGACGCCGGAGTGCCCCTGATTGAAACCGCAAGAAAGATGGGAATCAGTCGGAAAGAAGCTGATAAGGCTTTCAAAAAGGCATTGCAAAAACAAATTGAATGCATGGATGAAATGAAGGCTATTGGGAAAAAGGCACTCGAAAAACTTGAATCCGAACCGGAAAAGACATGTATGGTTATATTTGCAAGATCATACAATGGATTCGTTAAAGAAGCCCACATGGGTATTCCAAACAAACTGGCCTCAAGGGGGGTTCTTGTAATACCCTTTGATTTTCTTCCTTTTGATAATGAAAAGACAAAGCGCCATATGTACTGGGGAATGGGACAGATGATACTTAAGGCCTGCAAATTTGTAAAAAGGCATCCCCAGCTTTTTGGCGTTTATATTAGCAATTTTTCATGCGGTCCTGATTCATTTATAATCGGATATTTCAGAAATTACATGGGTCAAAAACCCTCTCTTACTCTTGAACTTGACAGCCTTACGGCAGATGCAGGCATTGAAACAAGGGTGGAAGCTTTTCTCGACATAGTATCAGCTTTCAGACAACTTACAGCAAATAAAATGATCGCGCTGAAAGAAAGTTCCTTTGTTCCTGCCTCTCTCGTGATTGAAGATGATATTGCAAAAGTCATAACATCTTCGGGCAAAAAAGTTTTGCTGACTGACCCGCGTGTAACTCTTTTAATACCTTCTCTTGGCAAGATAGGTTCTGAATCATTTGCTGCTGTATTTCGCGGAAAAGGTATTAAAGCAATAGCCCATCCTCCGGCTGATGAATCTGTACTTAAACTTGGCCGTGCAAATACGTCCTGCAAAGAATGCCTGCCGCTTATACTGACTACAGGAACTTTGCTCAATTATATCCGCAACAAGAAGCAAACTGACGAAATTCTTGTATACTTTATGCCTACAGGTTCCGGACCGTGTCGGTTTGGCCAGTACTACATATTTATGGAAGATCTTGTAAAAAGGCTTGAGCTTTCTGATACAGCTATACTTTCGTTATCATCAGAAAATACTTATGCCGGGCTGGGCAACGATTTTCAGCTTCAGGCATGGAACGCTATATTGGTATCCGATGTAATGGAAGATATCAGATCCATGATACTAACTAATGCAGCAGATACAAAAGAAGCTATTAAAATATTCAATGAAGAGTGGCAGATGATATTAGCGAGCCTGGAACTTGGAAATTTCTCTAAGCTTGAAAAGCAACTATCCATAACCGCCAAACGGTTCAGCCATATCCAGCTAAAGCGGCCGGTAGAGGAAGTGCCGTTCATTTCGCTTACAGGTGAAATATTTGTCCGAAGAGATGACATTTCACGTCAATATTTGACTGAACGCCTTGCAGAAGCTGGTTTTGCAGTGATCTGTACGCCTGTGGCAGAGTGGATTTTATATTCCGACTATATTTTGGAAAACAATTATTCTGATTATAAAATGTCACACTTGGAAAAGTTGAAGTTTTTAATCAAAAAAAAATTTATATCAAAACATGAAAAGCGTATCAAGTCTTTACTGTCACGTTCAGGGCTTGTTCACGCAGAACCGCTTGATATGAAATCAATAATCAACAATGCCTCGCCTTTTATTTCTCCATATCTGACCGGTGAAGCCATTTTGACAGTGGGCGGCGCTCTCACCGAAGTCGCATCCCATGTTTGTGGCGCAATAGCCATAGGCCCTTTTGGATGTATGCCCAACCGACTTTCAGAGTCTATTCTCAATGTCACTATGAACAGGGACGGAAAACTTGCAACTGATTCTAAAAATAAACAACTCAGGCATATACTCACAGATATAGAAGACCTGCCTTTTATGGCCATTGAAAGTGATGGATCGCCTTTCCCCCAGGTAATAAATGCAAAGCTGGAAACCTTCTGCATTCGAGCTGAACGCCTTCATAACAAAATGCTTGAAGTTAGAGGGAAAAACAAAAAATAAGAGGAAGGCAAACCATGCTTGCAAACGATGAAATCAGAGCTTTTCTAAAAGATATAGAGGCCGATAATGTGGAGAGAACTGTCTCAACCAGCAAAACAGATAAATTCTGCCAGGCTATCTGCGCCTTTGCTAACGACATGCCCGGATACAGCGCCCCTGGATATCTGTTTATTGGTACAGATGATAAAACCGGAAAAATTGCCGGTATTGAAATCACAGATCAACTTCTGCAAAACCTTGCCGGCTATCGCGACTCCGGCCAGATTGTGCCACTGCCGTCTATTACGGTTCAGAAGCGCTCTTTTCCTGAAGGAGATATTGCTGTAGTTGAGGTAAAGCCTTCCGACATGCCTCCTGTTCGTTACCGGGGCAGGGTCTGGATCAGGGTGGGACCACGACGGGCTGTTGCCACGGAACAGGAGGAACGGATACTCACCGAACGTCGAGCGCACAGCGCCAGAAGTTTTGACCTCCTGCCCTGTATCGGTTGCGGTCCCGACCAAATGTCTCTTTCTCTGTTTCAACTTGATTATCGGAACGCAGCAATAGCTCCGGAAATCATCGAAGAAAATGATCGTGATCTTTGGAGCGTCGGAAATCTGAATGCTTAAATCATATCTGAAGAAGATATTTAAAATCGCAAATCAGGGAGATGCTAGAGAAGAAAGTTATTATTCGACCCTTGATGAATTATTTAAAAAAATAGCGCAATCTTTCGGCAAAAGCAAAATACACATTACCACGCCACCCAAGAGTACTGAGGCCGGCAATCCTGATTTTCGGATCTGGGATGGGAAGCAGCATATTGTAGGTTATGCAACCAAAATAAGGAGAGATAAATGTATTTTTGGAAAACAAAACAACTTGCAGCATTCATAAAGGATGCAGGACTTACTGAAAATATCAGAAAAAATTATTATTTGGCCACTTCAATTCTCATGCTTATCAGCATCTATTTAATAGCTTTGTCTCCACCTAAGAATTATTACGCAATTATTGTAGAGGCTGTTTCTGCACTCGCAATAACTATAATAGGGATTAAAACCACCTTTTCCGCAAATAATGGAGAGAAAGGATCAGACTATGTGGGAAGAATGATTGTATTATCATTACCTTTGGTAATCAAAATATTGGTAATTGGTTTTCTTTTTGGTTTGATAGTTGGAGTTTATATCGGTATTTCAGGTAATTCTGATGTTGAAAGTTGGGCGACTATGATACTTTCCATATCTCTACAAGCGTGGTTTTTTTGGAGGTTAAATATACATTTAAAATGCATAAATGCATAACGAATAAGGATAGATTGTGTGAGGAACGAACCACAATCTTATCCGGTTGTTGGACAAGCCCGGTGTGTCTGTATACTATATTATATAAGGAAATATCTTTTTTTAAGAGCGATTATTGTGAAAATAACCTGAAATATGAAGGAGTTAGGAAAGATTTATGAAATTGTATAATTTCAGTCAAAGGGGGGTATCCACTTCGCTCTCGTAAAAGAATCGAAAATTACTAAAAAAACAGTTGGTTGTGGACAAAACTTGGCCATTCGCATCCATACTGAGAATATAATGATAATTCAAGGGATTAGGCAGTAGCGAGGAGAGCGAAGTGGATACCCCCCTCTTCAGTCATTATACTCAATCTTAGGCTATTTTTTTACACATTACCAGGTTTTTCTCAGCAATTTTAGTTATGCGCTTGGGTTCGTTTCCAGATACTGTGTCAGTGGCATTCTACCATGATTTTTCGCGACTGGAAAGCAGCTCCCACAAGGATATCTATTTAAAATGAAAATTGCTGATGTTTTTCCGCCGCGTAGCGGCTTCGTCCAACTAGGCGCTGAACTCAGACGGCTAAAACCGGGGCATTTATAATAATTACGCAGTAAGGAACGGGGACGAAATAACTTCCGCAACTATGCATCTCAGCTTCAGGCCACCTTTGATCAATCTCAAATCACAAAAGTTTTGAAATAGCTCGCTATTCCTTCAACTTTTGCGATCTGAGATTGATCAAATCTGACCCAAATCTGTGCGCCTACTTGCGGAAGTTAATTCGTCCCAGTTCCTAAGCAACTTTTTGAGCTTTCCATAAAGCCTTATCAATTAACACGCCGCTGGTTAGCTCTTCGATATATAGAGGCTAAAGCTCCAACAATCGAAAATCTGGATTTGATAGAAAATTCAGAACAGCTAAAGAGGTACAGAAACACATTCCCCAATTTTTTGGTAGTCCCTACAAAGCAATGCAGGTTTGAAAATATCCACCTTTTTTGCTTTGTAAACACCTGATTTTTCGCCATGTGCTACCAGAAGCCATGATATGTAACCTTTTGAAATTATTGACCCGCACTGTTTTGTAGGAACTACCCAGGAAATGATACTTAGACGGAACTGCCTGGTTAAGATGGTGGCTAGACTTTTCGGGATTTTCGCAGGAAAAAGTTTTGTTTTCAAACTGTTTAAATCAAGCCAAATCGTATAAATGGTTGCTTAATTGGCTATATTTTATATAGCGTTTATAGCCAAAAGGGAAAGATTGTTGACTAAATGGCTAAAAAATGACAATCTATAAAAAATCGTTTTCATCCAGGGCAAGCTGATTTTTTCTATGAATGCAAGATAACTTGTTATGATATCAAGAAAGAACAATCAAATGAAACCCAAAATGATAAAATATAATAAGAATTTTGTCGGAAGAAAACATGAACTGGGGAAGCTGTTCGAAATCAGCAACAGTAGCGAGGCTTCAATAGTTGTCGTTTATGGCAGACGACGGGTTGGAAAGATCGAACTTCTCGAACAGGCATTCAGGAAACGAAATATTTTGAAATTTGAAGGCATCGAAGGATTGTCGCAATCTGAACAGATGGAACATGTGATGTGGCAGTTTTCTGAATACAGCAATAATGCTTTATTGGCACAAGTCAAAATCCGAAGTTGGACCGAATTTTTTAAGCTCATTGCTGATGTTGTTAAAAAAGGGATTTGGATACTTTATTTTGAAGAAGTTCAGTGGTTGGCTGATTATAAAGATAAATTTATTTCAGAACTCAAATACTTTTGGGATAACCATTTTCGTCACAATCAAAAACTGATTCTTGTTTTATGCGGTTCCTCGCCATCGTTTATGGTTAATAATATCCTTCATTCAAAAGCGCTATACAATCGCTCCTTGTATGAAATCTCTCTTAAAGAATTCAGTTTGGCCGAGACAAGACAGTTTTTGAAAAAAAGGTCCGATAGAGAAATCATGGACGCCTATCTTAGTGTTGGTGGAATCCCGGAATACCTGAAGTGGATCAACCGGGAAACGTCTGTATTTTTAAGTCTCTGTAAGAACTCATTTACTGCCGGCAGCTTTTTTTCCCACGAATATAAACGTATTTTCATTAGTAGTCTGGAAAGAAACAAGAACTACAAAAAAATTATAGATTTTCTGAGTAAACGAAGCTTTGCTAATCGTAATCAAATACTCAAACATCTTAAATTGCAGTCGGGCGGAACCTTGAGTTCAGTTTTACTTGATTTGGAGCTATGCGGCTTTATTCAAAAATACACACCCTTTAATCTCAAGGAAAACAGCCTTCTTGCCCGATATGGTATCAGCGACGCCTATCTTCAGTTTTATTTTAAATTTATAAAACCGATTGAGAGAAATATTGATGAAGGCAATTTTAACAGCAATCCTTCCCTTGCCTTAAACACGGATTCTTATTACAAATGTCTGGGATTCGCCTTCGAAAGGATGTGTAGGAAAAACCAAAGATTGTTTGCCAAAATACTTGGATTTGAATCGGTCAGGTATAAGTCCGGCGCCTTTTTTAATCGGAGGACGGATATGGAGAAACGAGGCTATCAAATTGATCTGGTATACGATAGAGAAGATAAAGTTTACACTCTATGTGAGGTGAAATATCTGCAATCCAAAGTTACACCAAAAATTATTGAAGAATTTGAAAAAAAACTGGCCATCTTCCCTAACCCTAAAAACAGCACTATTCACAAAGTGCTGATCACAACCAAAGGAGCGGATGATTCTCTGACTAATTATGGATATTTTGATCGAATTATTACCTTGAAGGATATTTTTGATGCGGGTTAGGAACGTGGACGAATTAACTTCCCCAAGTAGGCGCACCGCATAGATTGATGGGCAATACCCACTCTACTGTAACTTCTTGAGATTACGGGCTGTCCCGCCTGTTGGTAGCCGAAAAGGGCAAAAGAGGTAGTTGAATGAAGTTTAAGAAAATTTTTCAACTTTTAATAGATTTTTTTGAACGGGAAAGAATTGATTATGCGTTGATAGGCGCCTTTGCCCTAAAGGCTTATGGATATACGAGGGCCACTCAGGACGTTGACTTTATAGCAAGACAAAATGACCGAAAAAAAATAATTGTAAATTTAGAATCTCTGGGATTTGAAACCCTTTATAGCTCTACTGGATATTCCAATCACTTGCATCCCTTATCAGGTCTGGGCAGGATTGATTTCGTTTATGTGAAAGGGGACACAGCGGAAAGCATTTTTAAAGAGACTGTGAGGATTTTGCTTTTTGACAACTTAACCGTGCCGGTAGTTAGGCCGGAACACATTGTGGCTTTGAAAGTCTTTGCAATGAAAAACGATCCGGATCGAGCCTTAAGGGAAATGGCTGATATAAAAGAGTTGCTCAACTTGCCGGAGATAAACCTGCAGGAAGTCCAAAAATACTTTAAGAAATACGGTCAGATGGAGAGGTACTATGACATCGTTGGAGAAAAGCAAAAAAAATAAGGATATTAATCTTGAAACCGATCTTCTGTTATCCAAAAAAGACTTCGCTGCTATGAGAAAGAAACCATTCAAGAAAGAACAAAATTTCAAAGATTATTTTGACTTCCTGGAAGATATTGGCGCTTTTGAGTCAAAGAAGGTTAAGATAAAATTTTACGATGCAGAGTTTGAGTTATAATACCTATTCATGATCAATATTAGGTAAAACTTTTGTCCCAAAGTAAACCAACAACCATGAAAATATTACTAATATATCCCTATTTCCTTGAAGATAGAGTTCATGAAGAAGAAATAAGTTTTGTACCACTGGGTGTTTATTATGTCGGCGCTGTTTTAAAGGAAAACAATTATGATGTTGAGATACTGAACTGGCATAACGTCAATAAAGCATCTCATGATATTATCAAAGAAACATTGATTGCCAAAAAACCGGATGTAATCGGTTTTTCGATAATGCATGCAAACCGGTGGGGCGGCATTGAACTTACCAGGATTGCAAAACAAATCGACCCAAAGGTGAAAATTGTCTTCGGCGGAATAGGTACCACCTTTTTATGGAAGCATTTATTAACGCACTTCAAAGAAATTGATTACGCAGTATTGGGAGAAGGAGAATATACTTTTCTAACTCTTTTAAAATGCATACAACAACAAAATTATAAACAGATCGGGAATGTCAAAGGTATTGCTTACAGAAAAAAAGGCAAAGTTGTAAAAACAAAGCCCGCTGAGATCATACATGACCTTGACAAACTGCCTGTCCCTGCAAAATATTTTGAATATCAGCATGTTTCTTTAACCAGAGGATGCCCCGGGAACTGCACTTTTTGCGGATCACCTCAGTTGTGGGGCCATAAAGTAAGATTCCACTCCCCTGATTATTTTGTAAATCAAATTGAACTTCTCTTCAAAAAAGGAATAACTTTTTTTTATTTTTCAGATGATACCTTTACCTTCAAAAAAAATATAGTGATTGAAATCTGCAAAAAAATTCTGGATAGAAAACTAAAAATAGTATGGGTGGCGATCTCTCGCGTAAACTATGTAAACGATGAAATTCTTTACTGGATGAGAAAAGCCGGCTGCATCCAGATCAGTTATGGTGTGGAAAGCGGATCTGAAAAAATAAGAACAATTCTGAACAAAAATATTAAAACAGATCAAATAAAAAAAGCTTTTTCGCTGACTCCGAGGTACGGCATTATGGCCAGAGCCTACTTTATTTACGGCTGCCCCGGAGAAAGCTGGGATACAATTCAAGATACCATAGATTTAATTCATGAAATCAAACCCCTGAGCATCATCTTCTACATCCTTGATATATTTCCCGGAACAGCACTTTATTCGGATTTTAAAAAAAGATGTAAAATTACAGATGATGTCTGGTTAAAACGCATAGAAGACATCATATATTTTCAAAGCGATCCTGATTTGTCCCAGGATATGATACTGGCTTTCGGGCAAAAACTTAGGAAAAATTATTATGAAAATCTTGCAGGTTTTGTAGATGAAATTGAAGTGATTGATAATAAAGAGCTTTACGAAATATACGCAGATTTTTTCTCAAGACTTGGGATGACATTCGATTATGGAGATTATGCAAATATAGAAGATATAAAGGATAAAAATAAGATTGCTGAAAGACTATATAAAAAATCGCTGAACTATTATCCTGATCACCGCGCTTTCCTTGGCATAGGTATAATCAAACAGAAAATGGGAAAATATATACAATCGGTTAGAATACTGTCGGAAGGAGTCGAATATTTCCCGGAAAACGAGCAGCTTAATATTTGCTTAGGGATCAGTTATATGAATTTAAGAGAATATAACAAAGCGGTTCCATATTTTCTGAAGTTCAAAGATTCTAAAGAAGCAAATTACTATATTAAGGCCTGTAATGAGGCGCTAAGTATTTCTAATACCTGAATTTTTTTCTTCCCAATTCCTGGATCTCATCAAAGAAAAAATAAGACAGCGAAATGTCCAGCTCCGAACCCGAAGACGCTTGGCAGTGTTTTATGGGTAAGAATCGGCAATCGAAATACGAGTTAAGGCGCTGTCATGACTAAACGAAAACCGAGATAGCGGCTTTTGAAGCTCGGTATATCCCTGAAACGATTCGCTGAGCGGCATTGAGCGGCATCGTTAAGCCAACTACCGCCTTTAAAAACCCGGCGCGCACCTGATGACGGCCCTTCAGGATCAATAAGATGTTGATCCGGATATCTCCCATACCGATCCTGACACCACTCCCAAACATTTCCATGCATATCATACAGCCCCCAGTTATTAGGCTTTTTTTGGCTGACAGGGTGAGTTGTTCTCCCTGAATTTGCAGAGTACCAACCAACCTGATTCAGATTTGCATTATGCACGAAATCTTTTTTCGTAATATCGCCGTTAGTAAATGCTGTTTTGCTTCCAGCCCTGCATGCATACTCCCATTCAGCTTCGGTCGGAAGGCGATATTTATTTGTGTTTTCCTGCTTGTTCAATTTTCGGATAAATTCCTGACAATCATCAAAAGAAACAGACTCTATTGGACAATCTTCCCCGCTGTCCTTGAAATATGATGGGTTACTTTTCATAGCTTTGCGCCACTGCTCCTGTGTCACTTCGGTTGTCTGGATATAAAACTTTTTTGTCAATGTCACACTGTGCTGCGTTTCGTCGTTGTCACGGCCAGACTCGTCAGCCGAGCTTCCCATCATGAATGTCCCTGGCTTAATCAACACAAACTCCATGCCAAGGAATTTGATTGTGTTTTTGGAATGGACGACCTCCGGCTTTGACCCCGGCTTTGACTCCGGCTCTTTTTTATTACCTTGTTCCAACTCTGCCGCAACTTCCGGATATTTAACCGCAATAGACTTCAAGGCGGCGGCTTTCATATCCTTTCCAAATGGAGACAAAATAATTTCCTGATACTTGCGGATATCTTTCTTTTTTATTTCTTCTTTCAGACGTTTGATCTCGGTCAGGCGTTTTGCCTCCTCTTTTTGCTGTTTATTTTTCAGCGTGTTAAGCTGTTTTTGCAGTTTTTCTCTCTGATGTACAATAGTAAGCATGACATCCAGGGTATTGTAGCTTCTTGCTGCCTGTGCATCAAGTTTTGCGATTTCCGCTTTGCAACGAGCAATTTCCACTTGCTCCTTCTCACGTGCTGCCCAGTGTTTTGCTTCCATATGTGACAGTGGGTCAGGCGTCTTCATGTCCGCTTCCGTGTCCGATCCGTACGCAAGTGAGTTGTTTCCGATCGCCACAATCGCATTGCCGGCAAAGCCACCGACTCTTACGCTCCCACCAATGATGCAAATAACACCCAAAACGGCTCCAACAATCGCTGATACCATCAATTTTTTATTCAACTCGTCCTCCCTGGCTGCATTTTGGGATTATAATTAAAGTTTAAAACAAATAATACGACATTTCTATGGAACGAGATTTAAATAACTTTCTCAGTTAGACGCTCAGATTTAGGTCGGATTTGTTCGATCTGAGTATTCAAAATCTTAAGGAATAGCAAGCTATTTTGTAGATTTTGAATACTCAGATCGGGCAAAGGCGGCCTGAAGATGAGATGCATAAATGGGAAAGTTATTTAAACCTCGTTCCTAATAAAACACAATTAATTCTCTTCGGATATTTTCTTTACAAATTAGCCTTATCATGTATAATACTACCTTCTTGAAAAAAATTATAGTTTTCGTTCAGGCACTTTAATAAGCAGCAACAGGCAGGAGCCGGAAATGGATTATATCAAAATACAATTTAGTAATAATTTTGATGAATTAGGTTCCAGAATTGAAAAAACCATTGAGGATATGTTCAGATCTATGAATCCTGTTTTTTCTCTTTCTGAATGTACCTGGAAGCCTCAAATGGATATTTATGAGATTCCTGAAGAAATAATTATTATAGCTGAAATTGCAGGAGTCAATAAAGAAAACCTGGGGATAAAAATTAACAGCAAAGCCGTCAAAATTTATGGCTATCGTACTGAATTGCCACACGTAGAAAATATAAAATACAGATTAGCGGAAATCCGGTACGATAAATTTGAACGTACCCTTTTTCTTCCTGCACCGATTGATACTGATAAGGTAACGGCATCATATATAAATGGTTTTCTTCAGATTAAGCTTGCCAAACTGCCGATTGATAAAACACGCAAGATGCCGATCACTGAGGAATAGTTGATTTCCGATTAACGTTTAACAAAACTCTACGAGGTATCCATGACAGATAAGCAACCATCCTTGAACTTTGAAAATAAAGAACTCCCGAAAATACTTCCTATTCTTCCTTTATTTGATGCTACTCTATTCCCCAAAATGGTTGTGCCGATTGTTATAATGCAACGTGAATCCATTCAACTGGTAGATGAAGCAATGTCCAAAGATAGAACAATCGGCCTTATTCTATCAAAGAATTCAGAAGTTAAAAACAAATACGGGCCTGACGATCTATACAAAATCGGCACAACCGCACTTATCCTTAAAATGGCAAAAATCGAAGAGAATAATGCACAGTTACTTGTACAAGGTTTGGGCAGATTTAAAGTAAAAAAATTTATAAAAGAAAAGCCTTACCTGCAGGCCAGAGTAGAAAATCTTCATGATATAGAAAGAAAAAGCAAGGAGATTGATGCCCTTATGGCCAATCTTATCGGCCTGTTTACCAAAGTTGTCGAGTTCTCTCCGGGATTGTCACCTGATATTCTTTCTATGGCAAAATCAATACAGTCGCCGGGCATTCTCGCTGACATGATTGCTTCGATCATAAATTCAACATTAGAAGAAAAACAAAAAGTTTTAGAAATCCTGAACATAAAAAAACGACTGCAGGAAGTTACACGTATTGGTAATTATCAGGTGGAAATTCTTGAGCTTGGGAACAAAATACAGTCCCAGGTCAAGGGTGATATGGATAAAAAACAGAGAGAATATTATCTCCGCCAGCAAATGGAAGCAATCAAGGAAGAACTCGGCGAAAAAGATGAAACGAGTATTGAAATTGAAGAATACAAGACTAAAATTAAAGAAAAGAATCTCCCTGAAGAAGCGCTTAAAGAGGCTGAACGCGAAATTGGCCGTCTATCACGAATGCATCCTTCTTCTTCCGAATATACCGTGGCATCAACATACATTGACTGGCTGACATCACTACCCTGGAATGAAAGCACAGAAGACAACTTAGATATAACAAAGGCCAGAAAAATTTTAGATAACGATCATTACGGACTAACGAAACCTAAAAAACGTATTATAGAATTTCTGGCTGTACGAAAGCTTAAACCTGAATCAAAAGGCCCTATACTTTGCTTTGTAGGCCCGCCGGGTACAGGAAAAACATCTCTTGGCCGCTCAATAGCACGGGCTTTAGGGCGTAAATTTTTCCGCATTTCACTTGGCGGTGTCAGAGATGAGGCTGAAATCAGAGGACACAGGCGAACCTATGTCGGCGCTCTTCCCGGACGTATTATTCAGGGTATCAGACGTGCAGAGTCTAATAATCCGGTTTTTATGCTGGACGAAATTGACAAAATCGGAAGTGATTTTCGTGGTGATCCATCTTCGGCTCTGCTGGAAGTTCTTGATCCGGAGCAAAACTTTTCTTTTTCAGATCATTACCTTGATGTGCCGTTTGATCTGTCAAAAGTCATGTTCATTACCACTGCAAATATTTTACACACAATACCTCCGGCTCTTCAAGACAGAATGGAAGTCTTGCATCTGCTGGGATACACTCTGGATGAAAAAATTAAAATTGCAAACCGTTTTCTCATACCTCGTCAACGCGAAGCACATGGTCTCAATTCATCTCAAATAACCTTCACAAATGCTTCAATAAAAAATATAATCACAGGCTACACAAGGGAAGCGGGTTTAAGAAATTTAGAACGCGAAATTGCAACCATATGCAGAGGTGTTGCAACACAAATCGCTGAGGAAAAAAGAAAGTCAGTTAAAGTCAGTATAAAAGATATTTACAAATACCTCGGCCCTGTCCACTTTTCCTCCGGAGCCAGAGCAAGACCTTTAAAACCGGGCATAGCCATGGGTCTTGCATGGACGGAAGCAGGAGGTATGTTACTCTTTGTCGAAGCTACATCCATGAAAGGAAAAAAGCACCTTACTTTAACCGGTCAACTTGGGGATGTTATGAAGGAATCCGCAACAGCGGCTTTGAGTTTTATTCGTGCAAATGCTGCCAAACTCGGAATCTCCGAAGATTTTTTTGATACTATTGATATACATATCCATATACCGGAAGGAGCCATACCAAAAGACGGCCCTTCTGCCGGTGTCACCATACTTACAGCCCTTGTATCTCTTCTGACCAATAAAACAATAAAAAAAGATCTTGCCATGACCGGTGAAATTACCCTGAGAGGACGGGTTTTGCCGGTTGGAGGCGTAAAGGAAAAAGTTCTTGCCGCCCACCAGGCCGGAATTAAAACCATTATCATGCCAAAGTGGAACAAAAAAGATTTAGAAGAAGATATGCCGGAAAAAGTAATGAAAGAAATTCAATTCCACTTTGTTAACCAGATGATGGAAGTATTAAAAATTGCTATAGGAAAGCAGCCAACCGTGAACCATGAACAATGAACCAGACAACCTGAGTAGTTACCATTTTTTTTCTTGCGTTACCTTCCTCGCTGTTTTCGGTCTTTTCCTTTCTTTATTTCACGGATGTGCCACGGTAAAGCTACCTCCTGACCGATCAAAAGCTTCCCCCCCAACATTCAAGCCTTACAAAGTAATGGGAAACTGGTATCAGCCGCTGCATGACGCAAAGGATTTCGTGCAGGTTGGAAAAGCATCCTGGTATGGCAGGAAGTTTCACGGCAGAAAAACCGCAAACGGCGAAATTTATGATATGTATGCCATCTCTGCCGCGCATAAAACTCTGCCGATTGGGACATATGTAAAAGTGCGCAATCTACATAACAATAAAAAAATCGTGGTCAGAATCAATGACCGCGGGCCCTTTGTTCGAGGCAGAATAATTGATCTTTCCTATGCTGCAGCAAAAAAAATCGGCATAGTTGGGCCAGGTACGGCAAAGGTCAAAATCGTAGCCTTGGGGGTTGCCGGAAAATCTGAACCCAAAAGACATGAACACCGGACTTATGCCCCTGTGAACTATTATGCCGGAAATTTTACATTTCAAGTTGGCGCATTCTGCGACCGGCAAAATGCTGAAAGGTTCAGGGCAAAACTTGCTCAAAAATACAGAAATGCTCACATAACAACCTATAATGGCGGTGATGCTATCTACTACAGGGTACGGCTTGGGAAATGCTCAAATCTTGAGCAGGCAAGAGAGTATGAAAAAGATCTTAATGACAACGGATTTGAAGATGCATTTATTGTTGCAGAATAGGTAAGGAATGTGGATGAATTAACTTCCCCAAGTAGGCGCACAGATTTGGGCAAAAGCGGCCTGAAGCTGTGATGCATAGTTGGGAAGTTATTTCGTCCACATTCCTAAGGCGCACAGATTTTTGACTACGTGAGCAGCAACAGAAAATTAATACAGGGGGACTATGAACAACGATACATTTATATCCAAAATTGCTGAAGAACAAAATGTAAATAATAATCAGGTTCAGGCCACGGCTTCCCTTCTTGCGGAAGGCGCGACAGTTCCGTTTATCGCGCGTTACAGAAAAGAAGCAACGGGAAGTCTTGATGAAGTAGCTGTTATGGCTATCAGGGACAGGCTGAACCATCTTATGGAACTGAAAGAACGAAAGGAAGCAATCCTCAAATCTCTTGAAAAACACGGTCACCTGACGGATGAACTGAAGGAAAAGGTTCTTGCTGCGGAATCCATGGCTGTGCTTGAAGACATATATCTTCCGTATAAGCCTAAACGACGGACAAGGGCTGTTATGGCAAAGGAAAAAGGACTTGAACCGCTGGCGCTGATGATTTTTGAGCAAAAAGGAACAAATCCGGTCAAAGAGGCGGAATCTTTCATTGACCCTGAAAAAGGAGTTGAATCTGTTGAAGATGCCCTGGCAGGGGCCAGAGACATAATTGCTGAAATCATAAATGAAAACGATAAGGCCAGGGCTCGGCTGAGGAACCTCTTTCTCACAAAAGCTGCGATTAAAAGCAGGGTTGCTTCGGGTATGGAGGAAAAAGGGGCTAAATTCAGGGATTATTTTGACTGGGAGGAACCTGTTGCCGGTGTTCCTTCTCACAGGATGCTGGCCATGAGACGGGGTGAAGGTGAAGACTTTCTGAACCTTGACATACTGCCTGATGAAGAAGAGGCAACAGCTATCCTTGAGAACATGTTTGTTAAAGGGGAAGGTGATGATTCCGCACAGGTAAAGCTGGCTGCAAAGGATTGCTATAAGCGTCTTCTTTCCCGTTCAATGGAAACTGAAACCAGGCTCCATGCAAAAGAAAAGGCTGAGATCGAAGCAATAAAAGTCTTTGCGGATAACCTTCGCCAGCTCCTGCTTGCTCCGCCGTTGGGAGCAAAACGCGTCATGGGAATAGACCCGGGATTCAGAACAGGGTGCAAGCTTGTCTGTCTTGACCGGCAAGGAAAACTGCTTCATTATGATACTGTTTATCCCCACATGTCTGAAAAAAAGACTCTTGCAGAAACAGGAAAAATAAAATCCCTGTGCGAAAAGTTTGAGATTGAAGTCATAGCTGTGGGAAACGGTACTGCCGGCAGAGAAACAGAAACCTTTGTAAAGGCTGTCCCTTTTTCAAAGCCCGTACAGATTATCATGGTCAACGAGAGCGGCGCTTCAATATATTCCGCTTCTGAAGTGGCAAGGGAAGAGTTCCCGAATCATGATCTAACGGTGCGCGGAGCTGTCTCAATCGGAAGACGTTTGATGGATCCCCTTGCAGAGCTTGTAAAAATCAATCCAAAATCAATAGGTGTGGGTCAATACCAGCATGATGTTGATCAGAAGGCACTGAAACAGTCCCTTGATGATGTTGTTATGAGTTGCGTTAACGGTGTCGGAGTTGATCTGAACAGAGCCAGCGCCCAGCTCCTTACGTATGTTTCAGGCATGAACGCCGGGCTTGCAAAAAATATTGTCGCTTATCGTGAGGATAACGGACCATTCATCTCCAGGCAGCAACTGACAAACGTGTCGCGCCTTGGTCCCAAGGCGTTTGAACAGTCTGCGGGTTTTTTAAGGATTCATGACGGTGAAAACCCTCTTGATGCCAGCGCAGTGCATCCTGAAACTTACTATATCGTTGACGCCATAGCCAAAGATCTTGATACTGCGGTCGTTGATATTTTGAAAAAACCTGAAATCAGGAATCAAATCAATGTTACAAAATATGTTACTGATTCAGTCGGGCTTCCCACACTGAATGATATCCTTGATGAACTGGCAAAGCCGGGACGTGACCCAAGGAAAAAATTTGAGGCATTCGCATTTACCGATGGTATTGAAAAAATCGAAGACCTGAGACCTGGAATGAAACTCTCCGGAATTGTAACAAATATTACAGCGTTCGGGGCTTTTGTTGATATGGGCGTGCATCAGGATGGCCTTGTTCATGTCAGCGAGATGGCAGACAGGTTTGTGAAAAATCCCACTGATATTGTAAAAGTTCAGCAAAAGGTGTCGGTAATCGTGCTTGAAGTTGACCTTGCCAGAAACAGAATTTCTCTATCAATGAAATCGCAATCCGGGAAGTCAGATGCTGAGGTAAAAAATCCGGGATTGAAAAAAGCTCAAAAGCGTAATCCTAAACCAAAGAATAAAAAGAAGGTAAGCAGCAAGCCTGCGCCATTTAATAACCCGTTAGCAGATGCCCTAATAAAAAGCGGGTTTAAATAGGGTTCAGGTTGCTGACTCTTGGCTGGTCTGACGGGAACAGTTTTCTTGGAATTGATTTTGCCCTGTTGTCATCAGCAGAAAGGAAATAAAAAACAACGATTTTATGGTCCATGTCTCTGTTTTTCAAGCTAAGGAACGTGGACGAAATAACTTCCCCAACTATGCATCACAGCTTCAGGCCGCCTTTGTTCGATTCCAAATCACAAAAATATTGAAATAGCTCACTATTCCATCAACTTTTGTGATCTGAGATCAAACAAATTCGACCCAAATCTGTGCGCCTACTTGGGGAAGTTAATTCGTCCACGTTCCTAATCACATGGCCATTTATTTTTGTAATGTTCTGATATGTTGAGAATTATCGGGTCAAATCCAAGTGCCCGGTGATCGCAAAAGACATCGGCTGCAAGGGGGGAAGAAATAAAGGGGGGGCGTCTGTGAATAACCAGGAAATACATACTGACAGAAAAAACAATACTCTTATCAAAGAAGCCAAACAAATTGAGCGGATAGCTCTTTACGCGTTACTCCTTAACTTTGTGCTCACAGGAATTAAAGGCGTACTCGCATACTTTTCAGGCAGTCTGGCTATTGCCGCAAGTGCGATCGACTCCGCAAGTGATTCCGTTGCTTCTCTCACTATACTCGGCGGCCTGAAATTATCGACCCGGAAAAGCCCCAGGTTTCCGTATGGATTGTACAAGATTGAAAATGTAATCTCGGTGATTTTGGCGATGTTCATATTTTTTGCAGGATACGAAATCGTCCGTAACATCCTCTCACCAGGTGCAGAACCGCCAACTATTACGTTAGGACATGTCGGCTGGTTATCAGCGGGAATATTGATCACGTTTTTGTTTGGGCAGTATGCAATTGCTGCAGGCAAGCGCACAAAGTCACCTACCTTGATTGCCGAGGGTCGCCATCGTCAGGTTGATGTGCTTGCTTCACTGGTGGTTGTGGCAGCAGTTGGACTTCACTATTTTGGACTGGATATAGATTTTTGGGGAATAACCATAGATCGCATTGCAGCCGGACTGGTACTTATTTTTATCGGATATGCCGGATGGGAAATACTTTCCGATGGGATGCGCGTACTCCTTGATGCCTCTCTTGACCCTGAAACACTGGACCAGATACGAAAGATTATCGAATCACAGCCAATGGTAACAGAGATTCGACGGTTGACGGGCCGGAATGCAGGCCGTTACCGCTTCCTGGAAACAGAGGTGGTTTTGCGTACCGGCAATTTGAAAAAAGCCCATGCAATCAGTCAACATATCGAAGCGGACATTAGAAAACAAATGCCTCTGGTAGAGCGTGTAGTGATTCACTACGAGCCACAAATGCACGAGTACCTGCGCATCGCAGTACCGCTTGCATACGATATGGAGCAGATCAGCGCTCATTTTGGCGAAGCGCCCTACTTTGCGGTGGTACTCTTGCGTTTTGTTGACGGGAAGATTGAACGTCAGGAAGTAGTAACCAATCCGTATACTAAGGTCTCTAAGGCCAAAGGAATTCGCGTGGCCGAGTGGCTGGTTAAGCATAAAATAGACGTGGTAGTGGTAAAAGAGGATTTACATAAAAAAGGGCCGGCATACGTTTTTGCTGATGCAGGGGTAGAGTTGCAAGTATGTGCGGCTGGCCAATTGAGTGAAGCAATTGACTTCTTTAGAGGAACCAAACTTTTCAAAAACTTTTTATGAAACCTGAAAAATATAGTTTGGGGGATATTATGTTGCTGAGGTATCTACAATAATTCCACGTTCCTTAGAAATAATTCAATCTCCCGCCAGAATATCTTCCAGTTTGGAGGGCAATCGTTGTGTCCGCAATCATAGGTTATCATTTTGCCGTTTTTTGCTGCCTTGTAAAGAGTAACTCCATGAGTATATGGAATTGTTTCATCATATTTCCCATGAATTACCAGTACAGGTTTTGAATATGATTTGACCACTGATAAATTGTCAAATGGATCCCTTACAAGAAAGCCCGGGACAAAGAACTTTGAGGCCATTGACCGGATACTTGTAAATGTTGATTTAAGAATCAAAGTCGCTGAAGACCGCTTTGCAGCAAGTGCACAGGCTGCACCTCCACCGATTGAACGTCCGAATATTATAATTTTCTCAGGGTCAACATCATTGCGTGCTACCAATAAATCATATGCTGAAATCATAGCTTCAGTAATACTTTTTTGAGAAGGGGTTCCCTCTGATCTGCCGTAACCGGGATATTCAACAAGCATTATCCCAATTCCAAGAGCAGCAAAATTTTTAAACTCTTCTGGCCAGAAGTCAATTAATTCAGAATTACCATGAGCAAAAATCACAGCCGGACAACCACCTTTATCATACACAGATGCCGGCGGCAGAAACCATGATTCGACCTTGCCGTAACTTGTGTTCAGCCATATTTTTTCCAGACCGCAAATTTTATCTTCTGCATCTGAAAATTCAGGAAGTTGATAGCGGGGAAACATGATCTGCCGCTGCACCAGGAAAATAAAGCAACAATAACCAATGTATAAAAATAAAGCTGCTAAGACCAATTTGATGAGTATATTCATTTCTACGCCTTTCAGTATTATAAAACTTCCCATGGCGGAATTGATTTGGATAAAGATCTATAAATAGCATCTGTCTTCAGCCGCATGTTCTTTCTATCTGAATCATTTTTTTCACAAAATATTTTAAGAGAAATATAAAATTTCTGCTTTTTTTCATTAAATATTACAATTTCACAATAATCCTTTCTGTCATAAATGAATTTGTAAGGGTAATCATCTCTTTCCGAAAGCAATGTCGTCCGGTAAACCTCGTCAAATGTTAATGGAATATGCTTAAAACATATATCATTATATTCCGGAGCTATATTTACACCAAGTTCATCTGCAAAATGCTCAAGTTCCTCTCTTGTGCAGTTAATAGTCCTGTAATGTCTTCTATCTGATATATCCTCGCATTCACAGCGGATATACTCCTTAAGATAATGGCCTGTTTCCTTCTTCATGCCGCTGTCAATTCTGTTTTTCTTCTTCTGATATTTCTTTAATCTGTTATAATTTATAATTGCTCTTTTTAATCCACGAAAAATTGATGATCTTGTGTTTGCAAACTTGAGATCTCGCAATATAATGGTTTTGAAACGATCTATTGCTGCGTCCTCCATGCGTTTAATATCTGATAAAGTCAGTATCAGTTTTGGGCCTTCTTCTTTTTCCGTAAGATAATAAAAAGCTTCATAAAAAGCCACCTCCGGCATCTCCCCTGAATTCTCAATCCAGTCAATTTCCTGTTGCAAATAGCTTTCCCTGGAATTCATTTTTTATCACGCTCCCGCCTTTTGATTATCTAAAAAAAACCAGAGCAAAGCGATACCGCAAATTCTTAATTCTCAATTCCTAATTCTCTCTAAAGCTTCTCTTGCGGCATCTCTTACTTCATCATGGTATATCTCGCTGCATGATATATTTTCCAATTCAGGAACCATTTCGATGTTTCCGGTTTCCCCCAAAATATATATAATATCGCCTTTAATTCGGTCTTCAACACTTTGGAACTGCTCCCACAGGGGCTTAATAACCTGGCCGGCCAGTGCGTTATTCTTCTCAACAATATATTCAAATGCCACCATTGCACCAAGACGAACCGGCCATTTTTCATGAATAAGTGTATTAATAAAGGCGGGGAAAATACAGTTATGGTCAAGCATCATCTCTGCTACCTGATCGGCATTACCTTCTTTTAACAAGCTGATAATTGATGAGGTACTAAGATTGGAAGGGTTGCGGTTAAGTATTATCTCAACTATTTCGTTAAGATCTACAGTACCTGTCCATCGAAAGTTTTCATCCAGCAAAAGCGTTGGTGCGGATCGAATATTATTCAGCTCTGCAATTTCAGGAAAAAGTGTGCCATCAATAATTTCAAGTTTTATTAACTCATTTACAAAAGAAAGAGGAATAAGTTGCTTAACACTTTTCGGGCAAAAAGGACATTGTTTTGCTATATATAATTTAAGATCAACGGGAATTTTAACTCTATCAAGTCGATTCGGCAATTCGCTTGTCAAGCTAAACGAATTACTGTCAAGTAACGTCAGTGCTTCAAGAAACGGCTCTAATTCAGCCCCAAGAGGTATTGCATGGTAATATATACTTCTGCCCACCTTGATTGCAGGCACCTGGTTTTCATCATCCTTGATTTGATTAATACTAAGGTTGAAAGCAAGATTTGATAATTTTTCACTGAATTCTCTGAACCCTGCACTTCTTTCATCTTCTGTCAAAATAAGATCTATTTCGATTTTACCGGATAATCCATCATTCCATCTTTTAACCGTTTTTTCTTCCTGTGATGTCATTTTTATTCCTTAGGATTCGCCCCAAAATAAATTTACATTTTCAGGTGTCGAGGCACTCGCATGACAAGACGCAAGGAGGGCGAATAGCGAGAGTCATGCGGGATGGATCGGAGCATCAAAATGTGAAGTTATTTTTGGGCGAGTCCTTATCATGATCGAAAACATAGCCTATGGAACGAAGACTTTTAAAATGTGCCGGTTTTTTGGGATTATCCTCAAAATATTTTCTAAATCTCACAATAAAATTATCTACAGTTCTGGTTGACATACCTCTTGTGTACCCCCATCCGATTTCCAAAAGTTTGCTTCTCGAAAGCGGCTTACCGCAATTTGTAATAAAAAGTTTTAAAAGTTTTACTTCCTGCTCTGTCAGATTGATTTTTCCGCATTTACAGTCTACAACAGAAGTTTCAAAATTGATCCGATTGCCTCCAAAAGTATAGATTTTCGGTAATGAAGAAAGCCCAAGACCGTTTATATTATCTTCCACATGGTTCCAGGATCCTCTGGTTAAAAGTCTCTCAATTCTCAGCAAAAACTCTTCAAGATTAAAAGGCTTTGAAAGATAATCATCCACTCCATAAGAAAAACCTTTTATCCTGTCATCAGGTTCGCCCTTGGCTGATAAAATAAGTACAGGAATCCGTTCATCCTCAAGACGAATATTTTGAAGCACCGACAATCCGTCAATTCCGGGCAGCATTATATCAAGTACTATCAGATCCGGTATCCATTCTTTCCATTGTTTAAGGCCTGAAACACCGTCTGAAGCAATAACTACATCATATCCCTGGAGTGAAAGATTCAATTTTAAACCTTCCGCTATATGTTCTTCATCTTCGATTACAAGAATACGCTTTTTTTCAGCGTCATTCATGGAAATACCCCGCAACAATCATCAATCGTCAATCCTAAAGGGTAGAATTAAAGTAAAAATCGATCCTTTTCCTATTCCTTTACTTTCCGCAATGACTTTTCCTTTATGGATTCGAGCAATATTCTGGACAAGATGCAGGCCAAGACCACTGCCCTTTGCTGACATATTATCAGACTGACCAGCCTGATAAAATTTCCTGAATATTTTTCTATTTTCATTCTTATCAAATCCAATCCCGTTGTCCTCAAAATGTATATGTAATTCACGCTGTTGGGGCTCAAAAGTAATATCTATGACGGGTCTTTCCGACTTGTTATATTTAACAGCGTTAGTCAAAAAATTCATAAGAAGCATCTCAAATAAGGACAAATCTATCCGATAAGGGAAAGAAAGGCCGGATGGATTATGAATATTTATCTCGCAATTCTGAAAAAGATGGTTGTTATTATTAAGAAATTCCTTAATTATTTGATCAATATCTACTATGGAAAAATTTCCTTTATAATTTTTGCTTTGAATTCTGGCAAGGTTCAATATTCGGTTTATGTTGTCAGAAAGCTGGTTTACATCCTGAATCATATAGCGGATGTATTTAAGCCGATCTTTTCTGGAAAGCTCATGTTTTAAAAAAGTTTCCAGATATAATTTCAATGAAGTAACCGGAGTTTTCAGCTCATGGGTAAAATTGTTGATAAAATTATGCTGCAATCTGTATAGTTGCGCTGTTTTCTGGGTATATACAAATATCATGAATATGCCCATCAGAATTATACCAACAAGAATCGAAAGAACCATAATAACTACCCATGTCTGAGATTCTAAAACCTGATCGGGATCAAGGTTAAACCTTAACATAACAGCGTTAAGGCCTGTGCTGACCTCCATATACCAGTGAATATACAGGATTAGAGACATTATCAGGGCTACTATTGATAAAACAAAAACAAGAAGCGGATGAAAAAATAATTTTGATCTGTTCATAATTTGTAAAACTTTTGTAAAACATAAAACAATGCTGTAATTTTTTACTATTTTCTATTATAGAATTCCTTTTTGCAATAAATTTATAAGGATCAATAAATGAAAAACTATTATCATGAATTTCATATTCCGGTTATGGGTACCGGACATTCTGTTGATACACCTATACGTGTAGCCTGTTTAGGCATTACATCCGTTATATCTCTTGTTGATGATCTGTTACTGGAAAAAATACGAAAATATTATTCTGAAAAATTCAGCCTGCCATATTGCAGGATACCGGCAAACGAAAATAACGGCAGAGCTAAAAGAATAACAGCCTATCTTGAAACAGTACAGAAAATTGTACATATTAAAATGGACAGGATAAAGAAAGAACCTTTTTTCAAAAATAATGAAAAAAGTAAATACTTTGATCTACTGCCTGAAGAATCCCCTTTAAAAAAGGCATACAAAAAACTTTTAAACATGAAGGATGGATCAGAAAGATCTAGTCTGGAAAAAGAGCTGACAAGTAAAATAAGGCACGGCTCTATTGACGTAAATCTAATGGTAAAAGTTGACCGTACTCATTACGACAGTAATGGAGAGCCTTTAGGTGATGAATTCAGCGATGCAAAAACAGGACTCAGGGGCTATGCCGAAAGCAGCCTTAAATCCGGAATTGTATTTTCAGCCGGAATAAATCAACGCCTGTTCAATTACATGACGCGCTTTAGAGACTTCTACAGGGATACAACAGGACAAATCAAAAAGAAAATAATTTTAAAGGTGAGTGATTTCCGTTCTGCGCTCATACAAGGCAAATTTCTGGCCAAAAGAGGCCTGGAAGTTCATGAATTCCGCATTGAGTCAGGGCTCAATTGCGGTGGTCATGCTTTTGCTTCAAATGGAATTTTGTTACCGACAGTGCTTAAAGAAGTTAAAGAAAAACGTGAAAAACTGGCATCTGAATTTCTACCACTTATAAAAAAGTATTACAAAAAAATGGGCTGGGAATATGCTGAATCCGCCCGAAACGATAGCCCTATTGTCACGGTACAGGGCGGTATCGGCAACAATGGAGAAGTCCGCAGACTAAAAGAAGATTTTGGCATGGATCTAACGGGTTGGGGTACTCCGTTCTTGCTGGTTCCGGAAACCACCTGTATTGACAATACTACTCTTGAACTCTTAAAACAGTCAGGTGAAAAAGATCTCTATTTGAGCGATGTCTCTCCTATTGGAGTTCCTTTCAACAATGTGCGCAATACAGGGTCGGAAATATGGACCAGTAAAAAGGCTGCGGAAGGCAATTCAGGTTCAGCGTGCCCGAAGAAATTTCTTGTATCCAATACTGAATTTACAAAACAGCCTGTTTGTCTGGCATCCAAACAATACCAGGAAATGAAGCTGGAAGAAATAAACAGGCAAATGCTTCCGGAGCCGGAAAGAGAAAAGCATAAAAAAAATATTGTACAAAAAACCTGTCTCTGTGATCATCTCGGCAACGGTGCCCTTATTAATTTAGGGATATCAAAAGAAGAAAATTCTCCCCAGTCAATATGCCCTGGGCCCAATTTAGCATGGTTTAACAGAATTTATACTTTAAAAGAAATGGTTGATCATATATATGGAAGGCGCCAGTCTTTGGTCCCGGCGGAACGACCACATATGTTTGCCAAGGAAGTCGAAATATATGTTGACTATTTTGAAAAGCAAGTAAAGATTTGTGATTGTTCGCTCAGGGAAGTCAACACCTTGAAAGAATTTAAGAAAAATTTAGAAAAAGGTATGGACCTGTGTCTAAGCATTGCCCAAAAACAGCCTTTTGAAGGAGAAAACCTTGCCTCTATTCCTCCCTGTGTGGAAAAACAAAAAAACCGTCTAAAGTCCATTTACTCTGATTTTGAAAAACTCGTTAATGAATTCCAGGTCATAGGAGATCGTATGAAAAGCATGCCGCACCACATCCGCAGTTCTGTTAATCTCAAAAGCAAGACCGTCTAAAGTGCCGGATGAGGGTTCCCACGCAATATAAAGGAAGCCACCAAATGCACTGTTGCAGCACATGAAAATGCAAAGCCTTGGATTGAGGATGTAGATTTACAGTTTCAAGAGCGTCCGGTTCCCGGTTTTCATTCTCTTGTAGGCGGGTCAGTTCAAACTGATCGCCTTCTTCCAAATGGAGAAACAATTGATTTAGGAAACGTCTCTTTGGAAGTATTTCATACTCCTGGTCACTCAAAAGGTTCCATATCTCTTTTCTGTAAGGAGGCTGGAGTTCTCTTTGCAGGTGACGCAATTCCACAATGGAATGATTTGCCGATACATGATGATGTTACAGTCTCTGTTAAATCAATAAATAAGCTGAAGAGTATCAATGACATTAAGTATTTGCTCGCTTCTTGGAGTGACCCCAAAAAAAGCAAGGAAGCATACAAAATGATTGACGATGGTTTGGGTTATCTTCAGGGCATCCATAACGCCATTCGTAAAATTTCTGATGAGAATATTTTGAGCAACCCAATGGAGTTGTGTAAACAATGTGGTACATAACTTAGGATTACCCGAGATTGCCATAAATCCACTTGTTGCCAAATCGTTCGCATCACATCTCAAAATTATTGACCAGAAAAATTTAGGAAACGGTTAACTATAAAATGGAGATTCATGTGGCTGCGGCCAGGCTGCCAAAGCCCACGGTAAAAGTCTGAACCAGTGGGCAGCTAAAGCGTTGAAGAATGCTGCGGATACACGTTAATAAAAACTCCAGCACATAACCAGGCGGAGATGGACTGGGCAAAGCCGTACCGCTTTTTGAAAAGCAGTATTTAACCGATAGTTTTTACCTTTATCATAGTTTTTCGGTTATCGTTGCCCAGCCCCCCAGCTTTACGTTCGACGGACCACCTAATTTTTTTTATGACATGTAGAACCCATGAAAATAAGGCATTGCAGAGGGTTAAGAAAATTATTGAGAATTTGCTCTTTCTCGAAAAGTGTAAACTATAAAATGAAGGATGCCATTTATTCAAACCGGTTTTTCAGTATGTCAAAGTTACCTTCGCCAAGTTCTGCATTATCGTCGAGAAAAAGTAGAATGACACTTGACACTCGGACACAATTGTCCGATAGTGATCCACATGAAAGGTAATGAGTTCATTAAGAGGGTTCGCAAATACGGTAAAGCAACATAATATGTATGTTCAGTGGATGGCCGAAAGAGGAAAAGGCAGTCACGGAACCTTATACTTGGGCAATCACCATACCATTGTTCGCAATCCGAAAGAAGATTTAAAAACTGGAACCTTTAACGCTATGCTCAAGCAACTTGGCTTGAAGAAAGAAGATATTTAACTGAGGTTGAACATGAACCAATTTACTTATCCTGTAACCCTGATACCAGATGAAGTAGATGGCGGTTTTACCGTTATTTTTCGTGATGTGCCGGAGGCTATCACTCAAGGAGATACCATAGAGGAATGTCTGACTGAGGCTGCCGATTGCATAGAAGAAGCTATAGCAGGGCGTATTCGCCGTAGTGATGAGTTGCCCGTATCATCCAAATGCAAAACGGGCGAAAAGATGGTTCCCGTTCCTATGCAAACGGCAATGAAAGCCGCTCTTTATCAGGCTATGAAGGAGACTGGCATTTCCAAGTCTGAACTGGCCCGCAAAATGGGTACTCATGAGAAGATGGTGCGTCGTATCCTTGATCCACATCATGGAACCAAACTTCCGACGATGGAACGTACGTTGTTTGCTCTGGGCAAACATGCTGAATTACATGTCACCTAATTTTATCAGGCAAGAAATATGCACAGAATTACTCGGACTACTATACAATTCGTGTATAGTTCTAAGCATTATCGAAAAACCGAGAAGCGTCGAACCAGCCAGTGCACCTGACACCAAAAGCCAGCGCGTTTTTTGCATCTGCCATATCAGTGTAAAACTTTGCTTATGCGAAGTCATCCTTAGCTTTTGGTACAGAGGACTCGCACGTTCGACGAGATAAAGAAATATTTACACTTTAACCTAAATAAGTTATTATTTATTTATGACGGAATATAACTATACGGAATATTTTGAAAACGAGGTGTTGCGAAAACGGTCTTATTTAAAAAAGGAGTGGTGTATTCAGGTTGTAGAAAATCCTATCAAGGTTGAGCGTCAAGAACATAACCGTTTTCGATTTTGGGGAGAAATCAAAGAATTTGGTGGACGTGTATTAAGAGTAGTAACGCTTGATGACAAGAAGACTATTCATAATGCCTTCCCTGATAGGAGGTTCAGGCTATGAAACTAAATTATTATTCTGAAACAGATTCACTCTATATTGATCTATCTTCTAAAACAAGCACGGAAAGCGTAGAAATATCTGAAGGTATTGTCATAGACTATGATGAAGAGGGTAATATAACAGGGATTGACATTGATAATGCAAGTCGCAAAATCGACCTTAAAGAAATTATTTTGAACAAAGTACCAGTACAACTTCAGGCAATTATGGCTTAATCAAAAAAAAATCAAAGCAGTCAGTTCACCCGACAGGAAAAGCCGGAGACGTTTTTAGCATCAACATCATTTTTTGTAAAACTTTACATCTTTCAGCAGAGATTACCTAATTGCTATGATTGCATTTCTGTTACGATCTGACCATCCAGTGCATTTTTTTGTTTTTGAAGGTTATGTCATTGATAAAGTCTTTTGGTGCTGCATGGTATTTGTGACTTTGATGTAATCGAAGGGATGGAGCTATATTCGCGTTGTTAGAGTTTTTTGGTACTGTATAGTATTTGCGACCTCGTTCTTTGCGGTTTTCCAGCATAGTTATT
>Ga0255431_1017_pt1 | contig 32052 bp, 36 predicted proteins | sample ANMaggSeSYBR02J5_FD_182633 | JGI IMG/M metagenome (GOLD analysis project Ga0255431, IMG submission 182633) | Sediment cell enrichment communities from methane seep in Santa Monica Basin, California, United Staets - ANME aggregate JGI... | ecosystem: Environmental > Aquatic > Marine > Cold seeps >... | reverse complement strand
CCCTGATTTATTTTAACAGTATAACCTTTCATTTCCTGAAATCACACATATTTTTCAGGGTTTGCCTCAAATTCTGCTTTACAACCCGGAGCACAGAAATAATATGTATTGCCTTTGAACTTGGATGTGAACTTTGCCGTTTCCTCATCAACTTCCATCTCACAAATTGGGTCTATTGCCATCTATATCACTTCATTAATAAATGCTGGTATAGCCTCTAACTTCCAATAATAGAATATATTGTCATATGACATATACATTTCTCTGAAATTTAGGTTGAATCGGAGAAAGAATTAAATTAGAATGTAATCTGGGGTTTCTAATTTGATTGCTTCTACACAGGATTCAAAGAAACAAATCGTTTTATTTAAGTATTCGAAGACCCTGTACTTATTAGTACGGGGACAGTTATCGTTGGTGTATGCCCGAGGTCGGGATGTATATATATAAGTGATGTGGTTTTGTGAGACCGTTACAATTCATGTTGGTGAATAAAATTAACCTTGATTTGCGGTATATGGCAACTAATTAGATTGTAGCATAAAAGTTGAAGTTATAATGGCCTGCATTGCGATTTTCGTATAATTTGCAATGGATAATCAATATCATTATTTGCAATGAAAGTGAAGTCTACAAAGAAAAAAATTAGTACCAACACGTAATGCAACGGTCTCGGTTTTGTGGGGTGGGATTTCATATAAGAAGAGATGAAAAGTATTCTGGATATTTGATCTAAAATTTGATAAGTCAGTAAAATGTCATAAAGCTTATAAGTAATAAATAGGCAGACTAAAAAAAGAGAAAAAAGTATGAAGATGTACAGATATGACCCACAACCATAAGGAACAGCGGGAATTAGAAGAAAGAGTGGTTTTTACTTTAATTGGATTGTTATTATTTGCAATTGGAATCTTCACATTGGTTGCTACCTTTTTACCAATTATAATGCTGCCATTGATTGGTACCAGCACTCAGGGAACCGTCGAGAATTTGGTTGAATCAGAATATCATGAGGGTGTCGGCGTCAATGTTGGTGATAGTGTATCAAAGTATCACGTATATTATAGTTTTAAACTGCCAAGCGGAGAGGTTGTAGCGGGACACACCCAACTATCCCGGAAATCATGGACTTCATTAGAGCTAAAGCAGTCGGTAAGAGTGCTCTATCTACCAAATTATCCCAGAATAAATCTAATTGCGGATTACCCACAAAGTTTTACCAGTAATTCAGAGAGGGTCATTGTTCCATTTATGTTTAGTGTAATTGGGTTTTTCATGCTTTTTGGTGTACCACCAAAGATAAAAAATTGGTTGAAGTTAGAGGATTAATTAAACACTATGCTACACTCGAGGAATATACCCCCCTCCTCCCGTGCTCTATCCATCGCCCGACCTCCAATCCCGTAGATGCCCCGGACTTTGTGAAGCAGTCCGGGGTCGTTGACCTACCGAAATGGCTAACCCATGCTCGGACTTGAATACAATAACCAAACATTGTTGGAAACACCTAATCCAAGCGGACATTAATGATAAACATTCAATACCTCATTTATCGCAATCTATGAATCTTTTGATACAGTTTCTTCTCCCCCACCCGCTCCATAAAGTACAACATTTATAGATATACTTTGTCGTGATGTTCAATATCTAGAAAGAGTACCAGTTTTTCTTCTTCAAATACCCTATATGCCAGAACGAACGAACCGCCAACATGCACCCTAAAACGGTCTTCATATTTCAAGTGTTTGTAATGCAATGGATTCTGTATGATCTCACTAATCTTTTTGCGGCATGCCAAAAAGAGCACTTTATCCTTTTTTTGAAGTTTTTTGAACTTTCGAATAAGAGTTTCAGTAATTTCAAACTCATAACACATGAATAAATCGTCTAAAATCCAAACTGCCTGTCAAATTCGTCCATATTTTTAAAATGAACTTTATTGTCTTCTTTTTCTATTTGATCGAGTTTCTTCACATACTCAGGATTGGGATTTCTGTGAAGGTCTTTGTCAATTTCGTTAACATTAACCTCTATCTGGTCCATTTTTTCTTTAAGAAAATTCAAATCAGTCTTTATTCCATTAAACATTTCAACTTCTAACATTGTTCTCACCTAGCATATCATTCTTAGTTTGGAAGTCTTAAAAACATTTGGGCATGACTTTCTTTAAAGGTAGGTAAAATAGATTTCTACCCAAAAACGGTACACCTAAATCACTAGCTGTATTTTCTCCTCCGCCAACTTTAAAGAGGTCTATAGATTCACCAACCTCTATAGTTAAACTACTCCCTCTACATTTCGATTATATCATATATCTCCTCAGGACTTTTCAATACTGTAATATTCTCCATCTGCGCAAGTTTTTCGGAATTGGATACATCTACATTGCGCATCTTGAGCTCAAGCGTCTTTCCGGTAGGAGTTATTGTTTTGACAGTACCCCTGACCTGATCCACCGGCAGTATATAGATAGGAGTATCTCCCTTTGCAGTCTGGGACACAGTATTTGTTACCAGGCTGTCCGCAATTCCATTGACGATCTTTGCTACAGTATTTGCTGTTGCAGGTGCAATCAGCAGCAGGTCGTAGAACCCTACCTGAAGCGGACCGGCAATGAAAGGAGAATTCGGCCCGGCATCTGTCTTGTAATTGTTAAAATCACGCTGTATGTCGTTCCACATGCGGTACCATTTCAATACAGTTTCGCCTTCTTTTGACAGGAATACCATGAATTCAAGGTCAGTCTTTTTCTTAATATCGACCATGACATCATATGTTTCTTTTATCATGTCACCTGAACCGGTAATTCCCCATGCTATCCTTTTCATGTCCCCACCTGTCAATTAATAATTCTTTGCCCACAGCTCGAAATATGCCCTTGCATGAGCACATGCCGGACACTCCTTTGGTGCTTCTGTACCATCATGGATATATCCGCAGTTGCGGCATTTCCATTTTACTACATTTTCCAGCTTGAACACCATGCCCTGTTCAATATTCACGATCAGTGCACGGTATCGCTCTTCGTGTGCTTTCTCAGCCACTGCGATATTCCTGAAAACTTCTGCAATTCCAGGAAAACCTTCTTTTTGGGCTACATCGGCAAATTCCGGATACATTATTGTATGTTCATGATTCTCGCCATCGGCTGCGGCCTCAAGATTTGATACTGTATCACCTATGATACCTGCTGGAAATGAGCCGGTAATTTCTACTTCCCCGCCTTCCAGGAATTTGAATAATCTTTCAGCATGTTCTTTTTCATTATCAGCTGTCTCTACGAAGATGGATGATATCTGTTCATACCCTGCTTTTTTCGCTGCTGATGCGAAAAATGTATAGCGGTTTCTTGCCTGCGATTCTCCCGCAAAAGCGGTCAACAGGTTCTTTTCGGTCTGTGTGGATTTTATGCTTGCCATAATTCATACATCTCGTGTATATTCTAATTGATAATTGTTGTCTAAAGGTAATACAATCTTATTTGTAATCACTATTGCTTATAATTAACATGAGTAAAATCCTCCTTTAGGCCAGATTAACTTGAGTTCATAATCCTATGGTTTATATATTGTCAAAAAATATTTAACAAATCCGGTTACTCTAATTGATCGGTGAAATTATGAAGTATGATATATACGATATTGATTACCCCTGTAAACGTCTGAGAGTGATCCTGGATCAGATCGTGCCCGATATTGTGTTAAGGTGGAAAGAGATAAAGATGGATAAAGATGAGATCAATAAAAACTTTGGCAACAGGCGCAAACGGGCATACGAACTGCTGGAAAAGTGCCGCTCGGATGATTATACCCCGGAAGTTATCGAGGAAAAATTCAGAGCGGCCTATAAAGAATTGAAAATGGAATATCCTTTTTCTGAGGAGATTCAGGATTGACGAGCGGTGTAAAATATTGGCGGACAGAATAGAAAATTGTGATGCCGGGTATTATTTACAGGACTTGTGGCTTAATTCAAGGGTATGGTGACTACGGGATGGGGGTTATGTACATCCTGTGGCAAATTAAAATATGAATATTTTTATATATCATTATTAATATTAATAATAATAATATTGGGCGCGTATTGAATCATAAAATGGCGGTTATTATAAAAGCTTCATAAAAATTCATTTATCTTATATTTTGCAGGTATATTTTTAAAAAAATCATTTTCCTGGATATTAAATAATGCCTGATAATTGTGATTTTCTGAATATTTGGATAAATGGTTCGGAAGATGCATTTATATTTTCTGCCGAAATTGGCAAATAGTCTTAGTGATAACTATCTCATTTTACCTCAAAATTATATACTGTTTGAGGACGTTGGATATTTTTGTTTATCATTTAATGAAAACAGTTGAAATATTTCTGTTAAATACGCTCGATTTGGATGCAAATTTGATTCAACCAGAAAAAAGTCTCTTGCGGTGGCTGAAAAAACCCACTTTTGAGAACCAAAAAGACGCAAAGTAAAAAAATCCGGACAAAAAAATGCTGGGCCTGCCTACCACACCTTGAGGTCAATCCCCTCGACCCTCACCCTGTTCCCCTCGGAATGCACCACCACACCCGAATGCACCTTCTGCATCATACAATGTTCAGGTAAAAACTTCACAGTCTGTCCCACATCAGGCACCCTGCCCTTACCAACAATACCATCAAATCCCACCACCAGACAAAGGCCAATATCCTCAAAAGCCACATCATCCCCGCCAAGCCTATGGATAGGGCCAACCAGGTGAACGGTCAGGATACCCCGCTTCATATCCAGTACCCTGCCAAAATGCGTAACAGGGCAACCCATCGGTCTGTACCGCACATACTCACCTACCCCCGGTCCCACCCCAGGGTCAAAAGGATGAAGGTCTTCCCTGCATGACGGCTCACCAGGCAGGGGTGAATAAACAAAATCAGCCTCAAGTCCATCAATAACACCCAGGATCGGCTTGGAATCTTTAAATTCAGTTCCGGAACCGCCAAGAAGTTGCCGTATCAAGGGCATATTTGCAGCAAACTTATCAGAAGCCAGGTGGGGGCACCCGGCAATTTCCTCCCCTCCCTCAAGCAGCGCCACCGCAAAATCCCTGCACTGCCTGTAACCACATTCCCCGCAATTATATCCAGGCAGCAGACCTGCAATCTCCTTCTCCTTCTCCTGCGTCATACTGCATCATTCCCCCCTGTACTCTGTAAAACCGTCAATATGCCGCAGCACGCCCATATGATGTTCCTTCCCCACCCGCATCTCACCAGTGCACAACGTGCATATGGCCAGGGGTGCATTATGCCGCAGGGTAAGGTCTGGCCCTACATCAGGCGTCTCACATATCACCTCTGCCAGTTCCGATGCGCCCTGCCCGCTCAGTCCGTTAGCCTCTATTATCCGGCAACCAGGATTCGCCTCATTGACACGTTCCCTGAACACTTCCCGTTCAGCCTGGGACACAATATCACCCTTGGTCGCCACCACCACATCTGCCGTAGTTAGCAAAGGTCCAACCTTCAAAGGAGTATTAGGGCCGGTGGTCACATCAATCACGCACACTGCAAGGCATCCGTCAGGATAAGGTGCGCATCGCAGGCATAGGCCGGCAGTTTCATTGATAAGTACCCCGGCATCCTGCTCCCTTGCCCATTGTAGCATCTCATCCGTATTGTATATGGCAAAATGGTCAGGGCACATGTCCCTGGACAATCCAATACGCACAGGGATATCCAGCCTTTCAAATCTTTTATCATCATCCGTCCAGAGGCAGTCTATCTTCACCACCGCAGGCGACGTGCCTACCTGTTTAAGTGACCTGATGGTATGCATCAGTACTGATGTCTTACCCGAACCGGGCGTGCCCGCCACCACCACAAGTTTCATACTACCACAGCTTGCTCGACCAGCCCGCCCTGCCGAATAGTATCGCGCAGCGACATCATGTAATTGTCAAGCCTGACAAGTTCACTGCAGACATTCATCTCACCCGGGGTCGTGGTTATGACCTGCCGTACCCCGCCGTTTCGCATCACAATGCGGCGTTTGGTCATAAGTGCCAGAACAGGGTCATGGGTTACCACCAGCACGATCTTCCCTTCGGCAGCTAAAAGTTTCAGGGCTTCCTGTTTCTTTATACCCGCATTTTCTATCTCATCGATGAGCACTATAGGAGAGTCGCTTATTACCGCAATGTCAGCAGCCATAAGTGCCCTGGACTGCCCTCCGCTTAATATTGTAAGCTGGTGCCCTGGCTGGATAGACTCCCCGGTCAGTGTATTGGCAATCTCAATTACCCGCTCGACCGTGTCAGAGTTACGGTTCCTGCTCTTGGCATGCATCCTGAGGAACTCTTCTACTGTCATATCGGCAAGGAAATGCATGTTTTGTGAAAGCTGGGCGATACGTTTTTTCCTGGGATCGGTGCGGATATCCCTGCCTGGTGCCTTCCCGTTTATCAGGATTTTGCGCCGGGTCGGTGTATCTCCCTGTGAAAGCTGCTCGATATCACAGATCAGACTACTCTTACCGGAACCGGTGGGACCGACAATACCGATTATCTCGCCCGGGCATACGCGTATTTTTTCAACATCTTCTTTTGCCCCCGACTTGTCGATTCCACATATAATTGTCAGTTCATTAATTTCCTGCATATAAGAGGCTTGACCAATTATAAATATAAAACTTTCCCATTACATGATAAAAGCGTCACTATTGTGAAAAAACAATAAGTTAATTGTACAAAACGATAAACAAATCATTGACCAATAACTGGTCCGCCATATCCCCTTACCTTGAACGATGCACCGATCTCATCTGCAATACGTCGGCACTTCTCAATATCCACGCTCGGCAGGTCAAGAACCGTGAACCTTAAGTTTATACCTTCTTTCACCAGATCCCTGGAAAAATCCTTCATGGACTCATAAGCATTCCTGTACATGCGGGGTCTTACCAGCTGGTCATAGGTCGCTTTGTCATCAGTATTAAGACTGACAGAAACCTCATCAACTCCCGCTTTTTTCAGTTCGCTGGCAACATCACGGTTGGGGTACTGGAGTTTGGCATGACCGATAGTGTCAATCCTCACACTGACATCCCTGGCCTTTAACCATCGTGTGATCTCCAGCACATCATCAAGTCTGGACAGGGGCTCACCCAGTCCTGTGAACACCACTTCATCATACCCAAAAAGGTCATGTTTACCAAGTTCCTCGATAACCTCGGCCACTTCGGGTTCCCTTTTGAGTATTAAGTTATAGCCATAGACCCCGTTGGCATAGTTCTTTATGCAGAAAATGCAGTTGCATGTACACCTGTTCGTGATGTTCAGGTACAGGTTTCCATGTGCGGGATAACAGATCGTACCAGGGTCTTCCTTGTTCATTTTACATTCCCTCTCTGGTTAAGTACACTCTTATGCCAAATAATATGTCTAATAGTGCAAGCAATCAACATAAGGTTAATCACCTTATGCCTGCATTAAGGGTCTTGAGCATTTTTTTTACAGGTTCGGGCAGTCTTCCCCGCTGCAAAGCTTTCATCTGGTCAGGGCTCAGCATCTTCATGGCCGTGCTCATCATTGGGTCTGACCTCATAAGCCCGTCCATTAGTTTCTTCACATACACTGAAGTTTTTATTTCCAGCCCCATCTGCTCACGCCACCTGTTCTCGTACTCGGCCAGCTGGCATTTTCCAGTCACTGCATCCGATGCTGTCTCACCTGCGATCTTCCCGCCAACCATGGCAGTTGGTATGCCGCCGCCATTGGTGGCTATCAGGTGTCCGGCTGCATCCCCGCAAATGATTATGTTACCTTCAACCGTCCTGGGTGGTGCACCTCCAACAGGTACGATGCCGCTGATCACTGCCGTTATGCTACTGCCTTCCAGCATGGGCGCAGCTCTCGGGTGTTCGTACATGAACCGGTGCAGGTAATCCTGCGTCGAAACACCGGGCTCGCATAACGGCTGCCTGACACCCACACCTATATTGGCAGCATCACCTCCCTCGCTGATGATCCAGCCGTAGCCGCCTGGTGCATAGTCACGCCCGAAGTACATTTCCACTGCATCCCTGTCAATATCCACACCGGTAAGTTCGTACTCCAGTGACACTGCCCGCCCCATATCATCGCTGCGATCGATCAGGCCGGCAGTCTTCGCAACCATTGAAGTAGGGCCGTCCGCACCGATTATGACCTTAGCCCGGATGTTAAACTCACCCATTACTCCCCTGATTGATACATTATCTGCTTCAATAGAATCGGCACGGGTACTCACCATCAGTTTTGCCCCTGCCTTTGCAGCTTCCCTGGCGAGGTGCTTATCGAACCTTGACCGATCCAGCACATGCGCATTAACTCCAAACTCCTTTGGTTCCAGGTTCGGGGACAGGAACCTGTGGATACTGGTAGTGGTATGAACGCAACTTGATGGGATATCCTTTAAGGTCGATGGAATTTCGGAACCAGGCAAAAGCTCTCTGAGTTCTTCATAATCGGGCAGGAATCCGCCGCACTGGATGGGAGAGCCGAGGTCTTTCTTTTTGTCGATCAGCAATACACTGGCACCGGAGCGGGCCGCATACATGGCAGCAGTGGAGCCTGCGGGTCCGGCACCGATTACTATTATGTCATAGGATTCTTCGGGGGTCATGGTGGTTGTCTCGTATCCTTTTTTCCTGAAAGGCGGTTAGCAATCCATAAGTTACAATAGATAAAATAGACTTAAACATGACTATTATGCCCGACAATAGCCAGTTAACCCATATCTAAAACAAGTCTAATATAATCTACTTATATTCGAACAATTAGTCTATTGAATAAGAGTTATTCTTGAATAATATATCTATTATATTCGATATATTTATCAAAAATAACTCTATTATGTCAGACATATTCTTTGTAAACAACTCCATCATATACGACATATTTATAATAAATAACTCTATTATATTAGAGTAATGGTAGAACCTGACATAAAACCAGTACTGGAATCATCCAATCCATGGTGGCAGCCTGGCAGCTCATTTGCTCTCCGGATATTTGAAAAACAAATAGTCTATGAAGTCAAACGTTGCGATGGCACACCCAACCGCAGCAGAGCTGCGGGGTATAACGAGTAATATAAATGGATCATGGCAAAAAGAATAATTTCCGCTAAAATGCCATTGGCTCAATGTTAATTCTTTTTCTTCCTGCCCCGCATGTATTCTGAAAAACCTGAATTTAGCAGTACCAGAATTCCTGAAACAAATGTTATGAATCCAAACTCACTTGGGTATATTAATTCCCCTTTCACTATCAACAGGACTCCTGTATGCAGTATAATGAGACCAACAATGAACGCAACTATCTGGGGCCTGCCTGCTGCGATGCCGTAGTGCAGCACGGTTGCAGTCAATGTCCCAACACCGAAATAGATGAATGAAGAACCATCCCGGCCATCAAGTGACATCAAAATGCCGATAAACATGAAAACAATACCTAAAGCTGCCAGTGTGTTTTTTTTATTCTTAAACCTCATTTTACCATCTTGCCTTTTACTATAGTATGGTATTAATAATTATGCGATATATTACGTGATATATTATCAGGAAGAAGAATATGGAAAAAGTAAAAAGCCATGGTTTTTTTAAGTTCCTGGCACCTATTTACGATATAGGGGCAAGGGTTGCAATGATGGGGCAGTATGACAGGTTGAGGAACCAGTTACTTGGAAAGATCGAGATTAAAAAAGGCAGGCGTGTACTGGACATGGCCTCGGGTACTGGATACCTGGCTGAGCAACTGGGCGTGGTTGACCTGGTATGTACCGATATCTCTATTGAGATGATAAGGCGTGCAAGGCATAAGTCGAAAGGGGATTTTGTGCTTGCCGATGCTCATAGACTGCCTTTCAAGGATGGGGTTTTTGATGCTGCTGTCTCAAGTTTTGCTATGCATGAGGTGGCACAGCCTCCTGATGTGTTAGGTGAGATGTTCAGGGTACTGGGGCCGGGTGGAGAGATTGCGGTTATGGATGTGGTGCAACAAACCAGGTTCTCGAAGAAGGTGCTGCTGGAGATTTTCCATACTTTTGTTGAAATGCGAACAGCTACCTACGTTGATATATCAGGGCTAAAGGATGCTTTTAGGGCCGCTGATGGATTTAATGTGCAGTGGGAGATGTTTGACCTGGTGGCGCTGGTGTGGGGTAAGAAGAGGGATTAGTAATTTCGAGTGAAGGATTGCTAAGTAATGCTTTAAATCAAAGAAGGATGAGGGGGCGAGTATGTGTTAGAGTGCACCCAAAAAATAGACAATTAACTGTTCCTTCTTTTCTATTTGAATGCATCAAGTAAAGTCTGGGAAGAATCAGGCGAATTTTCCATTTTCTTATGATGTTTTTTAGGTTTTGGTTCATACCCATTTTCATCAGGCAAGTCATTTTGAAGTACAATGTTTTTCAAAGTGGACAACATATCTGAAGGTACAATAAATCCATTCATCATTACCATTTCAGAAAACGGATCATTTTCATTCATATGTGTTGTAGAAAACTCCTTATCATAATAATTCATTTTAAACATATCTCTGATGATTTTACCTTTCTGTGATGTAGTGCTTTTTGATGTGCCAAAAAAATTGCAGATATCATCAGTGGAAGCATAAGGTTCAAAGTTATTATCAAAAAGAAAATTAATACTGCCCAAGGCATGGATTATTGCAGCAGCCCAGATTTCGATCCTGCCTGAAAGGAAGGGCACATTTCGCTTGCGTGCCATCTTTCTAATAAGCTTCTCACATAACTCTTTATAATCCTCATTCAGGTATTCATTGGAAAAACTCGCAGTCATTTCGATCAATAATTGAGTTTTTTCGTCTTTGATTTCCTTATCTGGTTTTTTACTTGCTGGCATTTCAGTATCCTTTTTTTAGTATATACGCAGTACGCAGTATAACTCAACCTCATTTTATTTGAATTTTATTTATTGATCGTGTGAGGTTGGTAAGTTTCAAAAAAGCTTGTTTTGAATCTCTGCGGCTTAACCGGGTATGGACAAATCTCATTCAGGTAGAATTAAGGAATGGTCTTGTAACCATCTCAACAATAACAACCATCGGGAGTATAGTCTATTCGGGCTTCCATTTGTGACGGGAATGCCGCCAACCACCAAGCCCACCTCTGGTTTGCTTACGCTCCGGGCTGTGGCTGCCGATACTGGGGAACTCCGCACGGTACTTCGCAGTGCCGCACTGCTCGTTTTCTTCGACAGGGATCAGATCCGGGCGGGGGGATTTTCGCAAGGAGTGGGACATGATTTTTTTCGATGTCTTGGTGTTTTGTTGTTCTTATGCTTCAAGGGACGCTACGTTACGACCTCCCGATGACTCGTGAGGCATCGGAAGGATGCTCATGGCTTTGGTATTTCTGTCGGTTCGCTTGACTCTATGTTAAAATTCAGGCGCAGGTATATTATCATAATAGCTGACATAGTAACTGAACTAACAAACACAAAGATTGCAGGAACCATTTACGTACATTTGCCTGTCGCTATTTTATCGCTTCAGTATTCCGGATATGCCAGCAATCCCAACTGGGACGAGAATCCACCCGGCTAGTTTCAGCAAAGTGGCAAATGTTGTAAAACTTATACCTAGACCTCTAATAATCTCAGAGGACGGAATCCAATTTGCCCCAGATGGGATTTCTACCGGGAGAAATGTGTTAAAACTTACCCAAAAAGCTTCCCAATAGGGAAGGTGAGGTGGCAGTTGCATATCCAGCCTCGGCTCAACCGCTCCCTCAAAATGGAAGACAATTGTTCCAACCAAAAGGATGAGAGCAATGAATACAATGAGACGATGGAGCCGAACCCCATATCCGGTAAACAACCAAAGGAAACGATCTAATAGCCAAGCACCAGGAGTTCGTAGTGTTTTTTGAGCAGATTCTCGACACTTCTGCTCATAATACACGTCATCTGCATGTTTATCCTTTCCAGCCCGACGGAAGGTCTCTTCAAGCTGAGTAAAGGGTTGCCGATCGTACGGATCGAGATGTTTCATTAATTGTTTCCAGTAAGAGATGGGATGGATGCGATTGTAAATGCATCCACGCAAGTCAATTTTTGCATTGAATTGGACCTCCGGTTCTCCAAAATAGATAGTCTCAAAGGAAGTGTTTTCAAACTTGACATAATTGGCAAAGATTGTTTTCTCAAAATGGCTTTCTCTTTTGATATAGGCACTATTGAAGCTAGCCTTTTCCTTAAACTCGGCTCCAGTAAACACAGCATTACTTTCGATTCGAGCGCCTACAAAGTCGGCCTCACCCTCAAAGGTAGCTGGATCAAAGAAAGCAGCACCCTCGATCTGGGTTCTGTTGAAGCTAGCCCGTTCCTTAAACACGACTCCAGTAAACTCAGCAGTACTTCCGATTCGAACGTTTACAAAGTTGGCCTTACCCTCAAAGGTAGCTGGATCAAAGAGAGCAGACCCCCTGATCTTGGTTCTGTTGAAGATAGCCTCTTCCTTAAACACGGCTCCAGTAAACTTAGCAGTACTATCGATTCGAGCGGTTATAAAGTGGGCCTCACCCCCAAAGGTAGCTGATTCAAAGAAAGCAGCACCCTCGATCTGGGCACCGTTGAAGTTAGCCCGTTTCTTAAACTCGGCTCCAGTAAAAAGAGACAGACTTCCGATTCGAACGTTTACAAAGTTGGCCTTACCCTCAAAGGTAGCTGGATCAAAGAAAGCAGCACCCTCGATCTGGGTTCTGTTGAAGATAGCCTCTTCCTTAAACACGGCTCCAGTAAACTCAACATTACTATCGATTTGAGCGGTTATAAAGTGGGCCTCACCCCCAAAGGTAGCTGATTTAAAGAAAGCAACACCCTCGATCTGGGCACCGTTGAAGTTAGCCCGTTTCTTAAACTCGGCTCCAGTAAACACGGCAACACTACCGATTCGAGCGGTTACAAAGTTGGCCTTACCCTCAAAGGTAGCTTGATCAAAGTGAGCAGACTCCCCGATCTGGGTTCTGTTGAAGATAGCCTCTTCCTTAAACACGGCTCCAGTAAACTCAGCAGTACCACCGATTCGAGCGCTTGCAAAGTCGGCCTCATTCTCAAAGGTAGCTGGATCAAAGAAAGCAGCACCCTCGATCTGGGCACTGTTGAAGTTAGCCTTTTCCTTAAACACGACTCCAGTAAACTCAGCATTATTACCGATTCGAGCGGTTACAAAGTTGGCCTCACCCTCAAAGGTAGCTGAATTAAAGAAAGCAACATCTTCGATCTGGGTTCTGTTGAAGATAGCCTCTTCCTTAAACACGACTCCAGTAAACTCAGCAGTATCACCGATTCGAGCGGTTATAAAGTGGGCCTCACCCTCAAAGGTAGCTGATTTAAAAGCAGCACCCTCGATCTGGGCACTGTTGAAGTTAGCCTTTTCCTTAAACACGGCTCCGGTAAACTCAGCAGTACCACCGATTCGAGCGCTTTTAAAATCGGCCTCACCTTCAAATTTGTTTTTATTGAGTTCAACTTTTTTTTTGAAATTCCCCTCAGTAAATATACCCTGTTTTTTATAAGTTGCAGACCGACTGTAAAAAATACCCATTACTGTAATGTCAGAAAAGTCTGCAATTCCTAAAAAAGTCACATTATCCAGAAATATGTCTTTTTCTACTGTGACTGCTTTGAAGGTAGCATCAGTTTCAAATATCGAATTCTCAAAGTTCAGGACTCGTTTGAAAGTTGCATATGACCAATCAAAAGGACCTCTGATTTTCGTCCGCTGAATGGAAACCTCACTTTCGACATTTACGGACTTGAGGATGAAAGGTCCTTCAATCACCGCATTAATAATCTCAACTACTTTTCCATCCTTGATAGCTTCCCCAATCTCTTCTGCATCAATTGGATTTGCCACCTTTTTTTGATCGCTCCAATTATCTGGGCAAATATACCTTAAAAGAGAAGGAGTTACTTCCTTATTCTCTGTTTCATTCATGATGCAGTTCTCCATTTTGTATGCAATAATTATCTCGGATTCGATGCTATAAAATAGTATGCTCAAATCTGCAGTCCCAACCATGGATTTAGGCGAAGCACCACATAAATTTACATTATCCAGGTAATTATATTTTTTCCAATATTTGCGCTTAATTTTAGTTTGAAGAAATGTTTTTCATGACTATAACTTATTTGCGAGCATGAATCAGCCGCCTTCACTCACATACCTCGGACTTAAGCACCTCAGCCTTGTAATTTATACCCTGCTCACAATTCCCCCTCTTATCCATCAACTCAATGATATGGCAATCTTCCATAGTACTGCACCAATTACCAAGCGTTTGTGTCAACATTCTCCTCACACCCAAAGGTTCCTACTTCTTGTTTCTGCACCCAACTAAAATAAAACTATCGAATTTATTTAACCAGCACATCTAAAAAAATTCCAAACAGATGCAATCCCCCCTCCCATCCTTCCCATACAACCTTCATCTATCAGGCGCAGGCATCAATATATAAGAAAAAACACAGAGTACTACAACATCAACCCTCCACCAGAGGAATGACCACCATGCCCCAAACCACCCAAAAATCAATCCCAGGTATAATAGCCTTGAGAATATTCGGACTGCTGCTATTCCTGTTCCTCCTGTACATAGCCAACAACCTGTCCTTCTTCACAGACAACCCCCTGAACTACCAGATCATACTGTTCCTGAACAGCCACGTCTGGCTCCTGGTACTGATCACCTTCGCCTTTCTAACCGGTGAGATATTAAACGCCCTCATCTTCCCGCTCAACCTGCCAGCCCCCCTCTTCAATGCCGTGGGAGCCGTCCTCTTAGTTGGATTCCTTATCAGGATATTTGCACTCTTTGACATCCTGCTGGACATCAACATATTCCACATCTTCGATACCCTGTCGTTCATCATCTACCCCTTCGTCTTCATAATAGTACTAATCGGCGGCTATATCCTAATCCTGCAGAACCTGGTCCGGACCGACCAGCCACCAAAGAAAGAAACAAAAACCCTGCAGGGTACTGCTGCCTCCAAAACCGGGGAAGCAATAACCTGGGAAGACGTGGGAGACGAATTCAAGCAGGCAGTTTACGACCTGTTAACCCTCTTTCGCAGTTCAATAAAGAAATAGATGAACTAAAGCAGCAGTGTCACAAAGGCTTCCTGCCCACATATATGCCGTACCCGTAATATTTCTTAAAATGCTTTAGCATGTTCCTGGCATCTTTAGCCATGTCCATAAACGCCTTTCGATATGCAGATTTTGTGAGATACAGCCACGCTATCCTGTACATTGCCCTACTGCACAATCCTTCGCGCAACTTGCCTTTACGCCGCCGCAAGGTCACCATCAGATGAATGGGAAAACATACATTCATTTTTTGTAGATTTTATCGTGATGGTCAAAATCAATAAAATAGACAATACCATCATTCAATTTATAGGTAAGAACAAAACTCTTCAGGATATGAACTTTTCTTATCCCTTTATCCGGATTCTTTAATGGCTTGAATTGTTCAGGGAAAGAGAGTATCTCAGAAATCTTACTTTCGAGGACTCCCTTTAATAGTGGATTCTTTTTACATGCCTTATTGATCTTTCTCTTACAATTTTCCTCAATAAAGCATTCCATTCTCAGTCCTCAAACATCTCATCAAGGGATTCCACTTTAACAAATCTGCATTTTTCAGTCTCCTTCAATCTTTTAATAAATTCGTCCTTCAGCGGAAGTTCATCAACCGGATGCCAGTCTATCTTTTCGCAGAATTCCCAGTCCTCATCTGTCAATCGTCCGGTTTTCAGATATCTTTCAAATATTTCTTTCCTGATAACTTCTTCTCTGGCAACCTCAGACCAGTTGACCCATGGAAATAGACCAATTTCATTTTTCACATTGTCGGATACAGTCAATACTACATTTACCATTTACAACACACCTCTGGTTTTAAGTTCTTCAAACTTTTTCAACTCATCCAGGCGTTTCAATATCCCTGCTTTCATTACTTCGTTCCAGTTAATTTCAGGGAATTCTTTTTTTATTCTATTGAATCTGTCAGGCATTGATACTGTGATGGTGGCCATGGGATCACCTTAATTACTTATATTGTAGGATATTTGTACACATAAACATTTGCATTCACAGATATCTGTAAATCCACAGCGTCAGGAATGGCTTGGATTTAATCTTCAAGCATCAGCAACGAGAAGGATAACTACATGCATGGGTGGTGTATTTTCAGACCGCCATAATCGGGGATTTTTACACCGCTGTTGACATGATCGAGGAAATGATTTATGTCCGCGGATTTAAAGCTTGTAGCAGTTGATGATACAAAATAAAACAATAAAATTTTAAATACTACTAAATAGAATAATACCAATTGGTAGTATTTCATGAGATTCCATAACAGGGAGAAAGAACTCGACGAACTCGAACGCATCTGGAGATTGTGCTCTGCCTCCACACACTTCACAATACTAACAGGAAGGAGACGTGTAGGTAAAACAGAACTGATCAAGCAGTTCTATACTGATAAAACGCATCTGTATTTCTTTGTAGGCCGGAAAAAACCAGCACTACTCCTCGAAGAGCTGTCCGAAGTTGCCAGAACCTTAATTGAGGATTTCCCGACTATGGTCAAGTTCGACGAGTGGCTCTAATTCCTGTTGAACAACGCAGACCAGAACACAGTCATATTCATAGACGAATTCCAGAACTTCCAATTTGTAGATGAAAGCATTTTTTCAGATTTCCAAAAAGTCATTGACGAATACAAAAACAAGGTGCAAGTTCATATAATCGCGGCCGGTTCGCATATTACCTTGATGGATAAAATATTCACCAACAGCAAAGAACCCCTTTTTGGCAGGGCTACAGAGACATATGTGCTTAAACCCATGCAGTTCAAGGATGTTTCTAAAATGCTGTTCGAAAGGTATCAGTGACATCAAAAACCAGATACAGTGGTACAGTGTATTCGGAGGAATACCAAAGTACTATGTAATGGCAAAGGAGCAGGGGTTAGCCGGAAAGTATATCTTCTCTGCCCTCAGGATACTCCTGTTCAGGGACTTTGCCCCCTTAAAAGAAGAGGCACGAAGTGTCCTTGCTGAAGAGTTCGGAAGGGAACATCCTTCATATTTCTCAATACTGGAAGCTGTCGCACTGGGAAATTCCGAGATGACAACGATTGCCAACAGATCAGGGATTAAAGTAAAAAGTATTGCTAAATACCTAGGCCAGCTTGTAAGGGATTTCCGGTACCTGGACTATGAAGTCCCGGTCACTGAAGCAAGACCGTGGAAAAGCAAGAAAGGACGGTATTTCCTGAATGATAATTACTTCAAGTTCTGGTTCAGGTACATTTACAGGAACAGAAGCGACTATGAGATCGGCAATTACGACGTCCTGATAGATAAGATACATCAAGACTTTGAATCACTTGTTGGAAGAGAATTTGAAAAGATATCCATGCAATTTCTAAGGGAACTCAACACACAAAACAAACTCCCATTTCCATTTTCATAAATTGGCAGATGGTGGCGCAAAGGCAGTGAAATAGACATAGTTGCAATTAATGAATATTCAAATAATATCTTTTTTGGAGAATGCAAATGGCAGAACAGGAAAACCGGTATTGACGTGCTTGCTGCCCTGCTGGATAAAACCGGCTCAGTAGATTGGAATATCAATGACAGAACCGACCACTTTACCGTAATATCAAAATCAGGTTTTACAAAAAAAGCAGAAGAGTTCGCCGGACAGAACAACTTCACACTCTATACACTGGAAGACCTCGAAATAATCTTTAATCACCCGTGATAATACGTCGGCTCTTCAGGCTTCTTCTGCTTACCCTGGAAATTGATAGCAGGCAACGGCACAGCAGGCGGTAGCCCCATCGTTTTCGAAATAGTTAACGCCAGAGGTGCCAGGTTATTCACCATAGTATTGGCAACTTCGTTTTGCACCGCAGGCGGCGCAGACCCGGCAGTCCACTGTTTATGCAGTGCTTTCAGATCAGCATCCTGGAAATAATCCGTAGAACCTTCAAACCTGATATAGCCAATATTTGGATTCAGGTAATTGATAGACATAGCATACTCCAGCCTTATTACCTGTTTTTCCCCAAATGCAGTATTCTGTATCACAAGTGTAGGATTTTTGATATTAATATCAAAATTAATGTTAATACTTTTTTGATGCTTTACCCCTTCGGGACCTGTAAACGACTTTGATTCGATATTTTTCACCTGAAAACTAATAATCATCGGACTCACCATATCATATAAAGGTTGTAAGAATAATAAAATATTGGGTTAGCACCCAGGGATAAAAAACAAGTGGTATAATTACCACCGTAATAATCCCTGTGTGGAAAAAAGATTAATTAGCTATGAAGTCAACACAATTTCAATACTAATATCTTTCGGAACCTGTAACCGCATAAGTTGTCTCAATGCCCGCTCGTCTGCATCCAGGTCAATAAGCCGTTTATGTACACGCATCTCCCAGTGGTCCCAGGTAGCTGTTCCTTCACCGTCAGGACTTTTTAATGATGGTACCACCAGTTTCTTTGTGGGCATTGGAATAGGACCTGAAATATTGACCCCTGTCTTCTCTGCTATACTCTTCACCTGATTACACAGGGTGTCAAGTGTTAAAGGACTTGTCCCTGATAATCGTATCCTTGCTTTTTGTGCCATTAAAATAAACTCCAAAAAAAGAAGAAAGTGAGGCTTATGGCCTCGCCTTAATGCTGATGACCATTCCAGCGGCTACTGTCTGGCCCATATCACGAATAGCAAAGCGTCCCATCTGCGGGATCTCCTTCACTTTTTCGATGACAAGGGGCCTGGTTGGTTTAACGGTCACGATTGCCGCATCGCCTGCCTTGATGAAAGAAGGATTCTCCTCCTTTACTTCCCCGGTCTTCGGATCAAGTTTCTTATCCAGTGACATAAGCGTACAGGCTGTCTGGGCTGTATGACAGTGGAACACGGGTGTGTATCCTGCTGAAATGGCAGACGGGTGCTGAAGCACTACGATCTGTGCTGTAAACTCTTCAGCTACTGTTGGCGGTTTGCTTGCGTGTCCACACACATCGCCTCTTCTTACATCGTTCTTTCCGATACCCCTGACGTTCCATCCGATATTATCACCGGGAACTGCCTCGGGTTGTTCTTCATGATGCATCTCAATGGACTTGACCTCTCCTGAAGCAGCGCTTGGCTCGAATATAACATTTTCACCTTTCTTCATAACACCGGTTTCAACACGTCCTACAGGTACAGTACCTATACCACTGATGGTATATGCGTCCTGTACAGGAATACGCAGCGGTAGTTTGGTGGGCTTTTCCGGTTCCTTGAGTTCGTCAAGGGCTTCCAGGATAGTCGGACCATTATACCATTTTGTATTCTCGCTCTTGCTGGCAATGTTATCGCCCTCAAAAGCTGATGTGGGGATGAAATTCATATCAGAAGGCTTGAATCCTACGATCTTAAGCAGTGCGCTGACATCTTCCTTGGCCTTGTTATATTTAGCCTCATCATAGTTGACCTCATCCATCTTATTAACCGCAATGATGAGCTGGTTGATACCCAGGGTCCTGGACAGGAACACATGTTCCTTAGTCTGTGCCTGAACACCGTCCTTGCCTGATACCACCAGGATAGCGGCATCTGCCTGTGATGCGCCTGTGATCATGTTCTTCACAAAGTCACGGTGACCGGGACAGTCCACCACTGTAAAATAATACTTATCAGTATCAAACCGCTGATGTGCGATATCAATGGTGATACCCCTTTCCCGCTCTTCCTTGAGTGAGTCCATAACCCATGCAAAAGCAAAGGATTCCTTTCCTTTTGCTTTTGCCTCTTCCTTATATTTCTCTATAACATGTGCCTCTACGGCTCCTGTATCATACATCAATCGACCCAAAAGGGTTGATTTACCATGGTCGATATGACCGATAACAGCCAGGTTCATATGTGGTTTTACTGCCATGTCTAATCCTCCATTATTCATTTAATTATTGTGGTTTACTGTCCTATAGATTTTACTGCTTTTAAACTTTGTGTCAATTGCAGCTTGATTCTATTTACTTTTCAATACCCAGTTACTGACCTACAAAATCACTGGCTTTTGGTACTTCAGATTTCAATCCTTTACGCTGGCGTATCTGCACGACAATCTCTTTCAGCAGGCTTGCAGGTAATGTCTCGAATCCTGCGAACTCGGTACTCCACATGGCACGACCCTCAGTAGCAGACCTGATATCGCCTGCAAACCCGAAAAGTTCAGCAACAGGAGCCTTGCTCTCGATAATTGTCATATCTCCTTCCTGGGACATATTGTTAATAATACCCCTTCGCCCCTGGATCTCTGAAGTGGCTCCACCCATATTGGTTTGCGGGGTCTGGATAAATACCTTCTGGTACGGTTCCAGCAGGGTATCGTCAGCCATAAGCATAGCAGCCTGTATGGCCTGCCTTGACGCAGGTATCACCTGGGCCGGACCCCTGTGTACTGCATCCTCGTGCAGCTTTGCATCTACGAGCGTGACCCTGATCGCCTGGCAGGGTTCCCTGGTGAGCGGACCGGCTTTCATAACTTCTTCAAAACCATCGATGATCAGTTCCATGGTCTCACTCAGGTACTGGATACCTTTGGTCGTGTCGATGAGAATATTTGATTCGAAAATATGAGTAACGCCTTTTGCTTCAATCTTTTCAAGCCCTGCCTCCATGAACTTTTCACGCCGCTCCAGTTCAGGCATACGCATGGATACTTCACCTGATTTGATAAGGTCCACGATACTGCTGTCCAGGGGCTCCACTTCAATATAAAACCTGTTATGACGGTTCGGGCTCTTACCTTCCACAGGTCCGGCTTGTTTCTGGACCGTCTCCCTGTATACTACAATTGGTGGACTGGTCGTGATCTCCACACCCTTATCACGCTCGATCCTGTGGCCTATGACCTCAAGATGGAGTTCACCCATACCTGACATCAGGTGCTCACCAGTCTCTTCATCAATAGTAACTTTAAGGGTATTATCCTCCTTTGCCACTTGCCGGAGCACCTCAACCAGCTTGGGCAGGTCCTTCATGTGCTTTGCTTCCACAGCCACTGTAACCACAGGCTCACTGGCATGCTGGATTTCCTCAAAAGGTATCATGTCATCCTTTGAAGAAACCGTGGCACCAACATACGCATCCTTCAGGCCGGTGACAGCCGCAATATTACCTGCAGGGATCTGTTCCACTTCCAGCCTTTCCGGGCCCATAAAAATCCCCACCTGCTGCAGCCTGTTCGTCTTTACAGAGCCTGATACGTTAAGTTCCATACCTCTTTTCAGTGTACCGCTGAACAACCTGCCAGTGGCCACTTCGCCTGCATGGGGGTCCAATGAGATATTTGTAACCATTAATGCCACATCACCGTCACGATTGGCATTTAGCATATCCTTACCTTCCGTGGATTCCTTATCGCCATGCCATATCACATTCACCCTGTCCGCCTGGGCAGGAAGGGGATTGGGCAGGAACCGTATGATCATATCATTTAAAACCTCATGGAGCGGGCATTTCTCTGCCAGTTCATTTTGTTTCTCATCCTTGCAGTAATTGTAAACATCATTGAACCCGATACCTGATTTTTTCATGAACGGTACGCTTATGGCCCAGTTATACAGGGCAGAACCAAAGGCTACAGTGCCGCCGGCAGCATCCACACGCCATCCTGCTTTGTATTTCTCTTCGTTCATACCCTTGATGAGCTTATTCACATGATCGATGACCTTACCCAGCCTGACCTGCATCTCCTGGGAATCTACCTGCAACTCATTGATCAGCCTGTCCACTTTGTTTATAAACAGTACCGGTCTCACATGTTCCTTCAAAGCCTGCCTGAGTACGGTCTCGGTCTGTGGCATAGTACCTTCCACCGCATCCACAACTACCACAGCACCATCTACAGCCCTCATGGCCCTGGTCACGTCACCGCCAAAATCCACATGGCCCGGCGTATCAATAAGATTGATCAGGTATTCGTCGCCCTCAAACTCATGTACCATTGAAACACAGGCAGAGTCAATAGTGATACCCCGCTCCTGCTCTTCCGCATCTGAATCTGTGAACAATTGCCTTCCTGCCAGTTCCTTTGAGATCATACCGGCACCGGCCAGGATATTATCTGTGAGGGTTGTCTTTCCATGATCGATATGTGCCACTATACCGATATTCCTGACATTCTCAGGTTCATTCATAAGCACAGTCACGCGCTCTACCATCTTTTTCCTTCGTCCCATATCTATCTCCTCAATAAATTCTAAGTGTCTGATTACTAATCGTCTTGTTTAAAAGTATCCGTATCAATTAAAAATATCTGCATAACTAAAAAAAGATTCTGCCCTTAACTATAAAAAATGATTGCGGCAAAGCCGCAATATTATAGATTACCTTGCAGCCTTTGCCACCCGTTCCTTTCCTTCCTTCTTGTTAATAGAATAGGACTTTACATCGTAGTTTGCGGCTGCTATTATCTCATTTGCCAGTGCTTCCTCGATAGGCCGTCTTTTCTTAAATGAAGACTTATACGCCCCTTCAGCTACCAGTTTCAGTGCAGTATCCACCCTGCGCTGGGGCGCACTGTCTACCGCCTTCGGAACAGCGATCCCGCCGTACTTCAACCTGACCGTTTCTTCCCTGGGTCCTGCATTAATAATAGCATTAACCAGGATCTGGATCGGATTTTCCTTTGTCTTCTTACTAATGATCTCAAAAGACTCCTTAACGATCTTGTAGGTGGTCATCTTCTTGCCAGTATTGTCTTCAGTCTGCATCATCTTATTGATGAGTCTCTCAACAATGTGCTGGTTGGACTTATTGAACTGCTGTCTGGCGTGTTTTCCTCCGGAATAAGGCAGCATAACAGGCTTTAAGTTGATATATCTCTCAACGCTGATATCATCGACCTGGACTTCTGTAGTATCCCATTTATCGAAAATCTTGTTCATACATCTACCTCATTGGCTTCTCTTTGCGCCCTATTACCATCTCGTTGAGACTCATATCGTTCACTGCTGTTACCTTGAACCTGACACCGGGAATATCACCTTTTGCACCGCCCATACGCCCGCCGATACGTTCCACTGTCACTTCATCATGTTCATCTATGAAATTGATAGCACCATCACCAGGACAGAAAGCAGTGACCTGCCGTCCGTTCTTGATCAACTGTATCCTTACACATTTCCTGATGGCAGAGTTGGGCTGTTTTGCCTCTACACCAACTTTCTCAAGTACAATACCCCTTCCCTGTGGAGCGCCTCCAAGGGGATCTGCCTTTATATTAAGCTTCAGGGCGCGCCTGAGATATTTCCTGTCGCTCCACCTGAAATTTTCCCGGTCACCTTTTAGTTTGCGGGCAGCGTATTTTCCGTTTCCCATATTATGTTACTTCCTGTGAAATTAATTATCTGTAATTCTTGCAGGCTACTGGATTGTCACGTCATATATATCATGATGTCGTTTGGCAAGAACCTTCACTTTTTCAATGTTCTTTCCGTTTCGCCCTATGGCAAGACCCTTCTCTTTAGTTTTTACTTCTACATAAGCTATACGTTTGTCACCTTTATGTCCGATCTTTACGTTAGTGGCATTGGCAGGCTGGAGCAGGTTCTGTATAAATATAACCGGGTCGTCGTTATACTCTACCACTTCAACATGGCGCCCGATACTTTTTACAAGCTTGTTGACATGCTCACCGTTCTTGCCTATGGCCATGCCCATATCTCCTGTCTTAACAACAAATATCACCCTGTTGTTCTCATCATCCAGCAGACAATCCCTGGCCGTAGCTCCGGTTGTACTCTCGAACAATGCTATGTAGCGAATTCCATCTGTGGAGAGTTTAACTTCGCTCAATTATACACCCTTATCCTTTTATTGCTGCTAATATTTTCGATTCCCCTGGATCCTCTATAGCCATTGCCGCAACAGCGAACGGTTTGCTGCAGGTCGTACCCAGTTCAACACCAATGCCTGGAAAGTCGATCACAGGTACTTTTCCTGTAACCCTGTCCCGTACGTCGACGGGACAGTTTGACGCAAGCACTACTGCCTTGGCCTGGTAATTATCCACAGCCTTCACTGTTTGCCTTGATCCGATCGATACCTTTCCAGTCCGGATCGTGATTCTCAGTGTTTTATTGAAGTCTAAATCCATGAATATCATCCTGTATGATTTTTTCTATCTACTGGGTTTATTATTTAAGTTCTTTTTGCTGCCAGGAGTTTTACATGTCCGGTTCCGAGCTGAATGGGCTGGCCCACAATAACATTCTCGGTCACACCTCTTAATTCGTCAATATCTCCCCTTGTACCTGCATCCAGCAAATGGTTCACTGTGACCTCGAAAGCAGCCCGTGCAAGTACACTGGCCTTCTCACCCGAGATGCCGTGCCTGCCAATTGCCTTCACTTCCCCGTCAACGGTCATGATATCAGCCACCAGCATGATATGCCTTACATCAACAGACAGCCCCTGTTCACGAAGGGTATCAGTAGCTTCTTTTATGATACTGTTCCTGGCCGCCTCGATACCGAACACTTCATAGATCTCATTGATATTATTAGTAGTGGACCGGGTCATATCCACGCCATCCAGATCAGCAATTTGTTTCAGTGACGATCCTTCAGTATACAGTACATATTCGTCAATGGTATCCTCTTTCCTGATAACTACCCTTTTAATATCACTTATTCCCTTAAGGGTAACGTTCTCCACGTTCTTACCAAGCTGGAGCAGTTCCCTGTACGACTCGTTCTCCGGACGTACCGTAAGCACATTATCATCTATCAGCACAGTCAATCCCAATTCGTCCTCCAGTTTCCCTGCCACTTCATCCGGTGTAATCTCACGCTGGGTGATCACCTTCTCATTGAGCTCGATCATCAATGCCATTTCAGTAATATCCGTAGATAAGCTGCCCAGGTGACTGATGTGGGTGGCTTCGATATTCCATGCCAGTTTACGGGCCTTGTCCCTATCTTGAGCGTAATCTTCATTGAGATATACTGACATCATGGGCGTAGACGGGTTCTTTCTGGCATCTACGATCTCGATCAGCCTGGGCAGACCAAGTGTAACATTGATCTCAGCCACACCCGCATAGTGGAATGTTCGCATGGTCATCTGGGTACCCGGCTCACCAATACTCTGGGCCGAGACCACACCGGCAGCCTCACATGCCTCAATACAGGCGTATTCATAACCTTCGACAACCCGCCTTATGATTTCTTCAAGCTGCTTTTTGGTCACTTTTGTCACTTCAAGCTCTTTATGAAGAGTATCAAGGATGTTCTTTGGCAATTGCAGGTTCCTTGTCATCTCTTCAATGGTCTTCTCGCTCACTGCCATTATTATTCCTCCTTTGAAGTGACAGACTCTATTATCCACTTAATGGCCTGTGGCTTACTGAATTCGCTTTTCATGGGGTCAATACCGTCCTCACCGTATTTGAACTGGACAACCATGCCCCTGGTATCCTTCACAGTCCCATCATACTGTACCTCCAGGTCCTGGAGTGCATTGACCAGCCTGCGCTGCAGGTAACCGCTCTGGGATGTCCTTACAGCCGTATCCACCAGACCTTCCCTGCCACCAATGGCGTGGAAGAAATATTCAGTGGGTGAAAGGCCGCTCTTATAACTGTTCTTCACGAACCCGTGAGCTGCCGCACCCAGGTCACCCGTATGGAAATTGGAAAGTGTCCTGCCGGCATAACCCCGCCTGATACGCTCGCCCCTTACAGCCTGCTGGCCAACACATCCCGCCATCTGGGTCAGGTTCAACATTGAACCCCTGGCACCTGATACTGCCATGACCACAGCGGCATTTTCCAGGCCAAGGTATTTACCGGCAATATTACCGGTCGTATCCCTTGCCTTACCAAGCTCCTGCATGATCTTTAATTCAAGTGTCTCGTCCACGGTCCTGCCTGGTAGTGGTTCAAGGTTTCCTTCATTATAAGCAATAATTAGGTTCATGACCCTGTCCTCGGCTTCACCCAGCAATTCGGATATCTGGATACTGGCCTCATCAGGTATATCCTCATCACTGATCCCGAAACTAAAACCGTAATGCATAACACCCTTTATTCCAAGCATTGTAGCTTCATTGATGAATTGCAGTCCCCTGGCCGAACCATAATCCTTTATGATCTTGTCAACGATCAATCCCTTGAATGCGCCCACGGCTTTTTCTTCAATGGTACCGCTCAATAACCCGCCGTCCTTAATAAGCACATAAGCGTCCAGGTCACAGTCTTCCTTCTTACAGGTATCACAATTATCACATATCCCTGCCTTGTATACCATGTTCAATCCGGACGGCAGAATGTGGCTGACTACCTGTTTTCCGGTCCAGTAAGGCTTACCATCCTCTTCACCAGCCGGTTCGGATAACACTTCTATATTGGATTTGCTGAGCATATCCAGTATCTCACTCTTACTTAGTCTGCTATCTCCCCTGGTCAACAGGTACATACCCGAAATGTGGTCATGGATGCCGCCAATGATGGGGCCGCCGAACCTGGGAGACAGGATATTTTCCTGTACATGTATAAGCATCATTGCCTCTGCCCTTGCTTCTTCGGTCTGGAGCACATGCATGTTCATTTCGTCACCGTCAAAATCAGCATTGTAAGGCGGGCACACGGCGGGATTCAACCTGAAAGTCTTATGAGGCAGTACCTTGACATTATGTGCCATGATACTCATCCTGTGCAATGAAGGCTGCCTGTTAAACAACACGATATCACCGTTCTTCAACTGCCTGTCGATCTTCCATCCTAATTCAACAGCCTCTGCCATTTCCTCGCGATTACTGTCAGTGATCTTGATCCTGCGCCTGTCACTGCGCTCTATATAGTTGGCACCAGGATGGTTGTCAGGCCCCCGCCTGATATATTCACGCACTTCTTCAATATTACGGGAAGTCAAGTTGACAGGTATGGTCATTTCCATGGCAATAGATAGAGGGACACCTACTTCACTGACGCTCAGGTTGGGATCAGGTGAAATGACAGTCCTTGCACTGAAATTTACCCTCTTGCCTGACAAACTGCCCCTGAACCTGCCTTCTTTACCCTTCAGCCTTTGCGACAGGGTCTTTAATGGCCTTCCTGAACGGTGTCTGGCAGGGGGTACGCCTGATACCGCATTATCCATGAACGTTGTCACATGGTACTGCAACAGTTCCCACAGGTCCTCTATGATAAGCTGGGGTGCACCAGCTTCACGATTCTCCTGGAACCTCTGGTTGATCCTGATAATATCAACCAGTTTATGAGTGAGGTCATCCTCACTTCTTTGCCCGCTCTCCAGCGTTATACTGGGACGCATGGTCACTGGCGGTACTGGCAGTACGGTCAATATTACCCATTCGGGCCTGGCATTATTTGGGTCCATGCCAATGACTTCGATATCTTCGTTGGATATTTTCTCAAGTCTCACCCTGATATCAGAAGGCATTAACTTATGATCGTGGTCACCCATCTTCTCGACATAGGTGGATGGTTTTTCGACCTTTATATCCAGTTGTTTAGCACCACAATACATGCAGGTCTTGGGCTTCCTTGCCTCTTTGAATACCTCGTTGGTGATATCCTCTATTGGCTGCCCCATCTTTCTCATTGTCCTGATCTGTTCAAGGTATTTCTTTTTCTGGTTAGAATCCAGAAGCAGGGCACTGCATTCCCTGCATGTGCCCCTTAATATCTTGCGTATCAATTTTGCAAAACCTACATGGACGACCGGTGCAATGAGTTCTACATGTCCGAAATGACCAGGACACTCGCCTGCCCTGCCTCCGCAGGTCTTGCATCGAAGACCGGGGTCAATAACACCCATTCGGGGATCCATCAAGCCCATTTCTATTGGAAAACCGTCATCATCATAAGTATCTGCAGTAATTACACGGGTTACACTCATCTTCCTGTATTCTTTGGGTGATATAAGCCCGAACCTGATTTCTTTTATACGCTTTGGAACTGTTTTAAACATTATTGCCACCTCTATACTGCATCTTCCAGAATAAGCCTGGGAGCAACACCAAGTGACTTGATCTCATCCAGCAGTAATTTGAATGCATAGCTCATCTCAACAGTATATATTTCAGTCTCTGCTCCACAATTCGGACAAAATACCATGTTCCTTCTCTTATCCTGGGTAGCTACCATACCACAATGGGAACAAACAAGTTGTTCCACCTTATCAGATTCATCCAGCAATCTTTCCTTCAGGGTAAGGGATGCACCGTGCCCGATAAGCACATCACGCTCCATCTCGCCGAACCTGAGACCGCCTTCCCTGGCCCTACCCTCCGTAGGCTGCCTGGTAAGCACCTGCACCGGACCCCTGCTCCTGGCATGGATCTTTGATGACACCATATGATATAGCTTCTGGTAAAGGATCACGCCAATGAACACATCAGCTTCGATCTTCTTTCCGGTTTTGCCGTCATAGAATACTTCCTTGCCTGTATGGGAATAACCCGCACGTTTCAGGTCAAACCTCAGGTCATCTTCGGATTCCCCGGAAAAGGGAGTGGCATTGATACGCCTGCCTTCAAGACTGCCCACCTTGCCTCCGATCATCTCAAGCACATGAGCCACAGTCATCCTTGAGGGAATGGCATGGGGATTGATCACAAGATCGGGTACCATCCCTGATTCTGTGAATGGCATATCTTCAAATGGCTGTATCAGTCCAAGCACACCTTTTTGTCCATGCCTTGATGCGAACTTGTCGCCAAGTTCCGGGATTCTCTGATCCCGTACCCTGACCTTTGACAACCGGGCCCCGTTCACGCTTTCGGTAAGAATAACTGCATCCACAATGCCGTTTTCATTTGAACGCATTGTAACGCTAGATTCTCTTCTCTGCTGCGGGCTAAGACCCAGTTCAGTTGGCTCCTCAAGGAACCTGGGTGGACTGGTCTTCCCGATAAGCACATCATTGTGATCTACAATGACCTCGGGATTGACAATACCGTCTTCATCCAGTTGGGAATACACTTCCGGTCCGCGTGCCCCCCTTACTTCCTGGTCAGGAATCTCGAACTTGTCCTCCTGTCCTCCGGGATAGCGCCTCTCTTCGCCTCCGAGAGTCCTGAAGAAATGACTTCTCCCAAGACCCCGTTCTATACTACCTTTATTAACGACCAGGGCATCCTCAATATTATATCCTTCATAAGAAAGGACAGCAACAACAAAGTTCTGGCCTGCCGGCCTTTCATCGAATCCGATCACATCAGAGGTCTGGGTGTGTACCATTGCCTTCTGGGGATAATGCATTAAATGTCCCCTGGTGTCGGGTCTCAGTCTCAAGTTGGCTACCGGCACTCCGAGGCACTGTTTCACCATACCTGCACCCATAGTGTTCCTTGGTGAGGCATTGTGCTCAGGGAACGGGATCATACCGGTACAGATACCAAGAATAAGGGACGGGTCAATCTCAAGATGAGTATGTTCCGGTGTAATGTCAGCTTCATTCACGGCAACGAAACAGTCTTCTTCCTCCTCTGCATCAAGATATTCAATTAATCCCATCTTGACCAGTTCATCAAACTCAATCTCCTTGTTCTTTAGTAGCTCTATATGTTCCTCTGTCAAGAGGGTTTTCCCGTTCTCAACAATAATAGCCGGTCTTCTGGCCCTGCCGTCGTCACTGTTTATGATTATTTCGTGGGTTTTTGGGGAGTAGGTCACATTTACCTGTATGGGTATTGTGCCTGCCCTGCGCATCTGCTTGACGTTGCTGACCAGTTCTTCGGGACTGTTATGATAACCCAGCAGTTCCCCGTTTAAGAATACTCTTGTCCTATTCAAAAGATTCACGCCCCGGCGTTGTACTCAGTTTCTTCTTCCATAGCTTCAATTTCAGTGGCATAGGTGCCATGTGTTTCTTCCAGGTTCATGATATGCGGTGCAATGTGTTCCACATTCAGGTTATGCAGTACCTGTTTCAATCCTTTTATGTCAAACACATCGGTCGATACCTCTACCATCTGGGCAAAGTTCTTCACCAGCCCGCAGTTTGGTCCTTCGGGCGTTTCCGATGGACATATGCGGCCCCATTGGGTGGGATGAAGGTCCCTTGCTTCGAAATGAGGTTGTGCCCTGGAAAGGGGAGATATCACCCTGCGAAGGTGTGAAAGGGATGCCATGTAATCTATACGGTCCAGGAGCTGGGATACGCCTGCCCTGCCTCCGACCCAGTTACCTGTGGCTAGCGGGTGTCCCAGTCTCTCTGTGAGGACATCAGCCCTGACAACAGTGATTACATTGAGGTCTCGGTTACGCATATTTGCCCGCTCAAGCTGGTACTTAATATCCCTTGCCAACCTGTTGAAAGATACCCTGAACAGGTCTTCCATCAGGTTGCCGCTTAGTTTGAGACGTTTATTGGAATAATGGTCCTTATCATCCCGACGTCTTCGTCCCAGTGCCAGTTCAAAGCAAGCTTCTGCCATTCGGCCCAGGTACTGGGCTTTCACGATTCTGTGCCCAGGGTCATTACCCAGGTGCGGCAGAAGGTACCTGTCGATCACATAATTTGCCCTTTTTATCTGGTATTCCCCAGTCTGGCCGGAAGCAACCCTGTTACCAACCTTTTCCACAGCTTCTTCACAGGTATGGGCCTCAGCTTCCTCCAGGTTTTCCATCATGAATTTCACTACTTCAGGGTCGTATGATACTGTATTCACGATATCCTCATCAGTCTCAATTCCAAGGGCCCGCATTAATGTAACAAAAGCCAAACGTCCCGAGATAGAAGGAAAACTCACTTCGATGATGGATTTACGACCACGTTCGACTACGGCCAGTGCCCTGTATCCCCTGCGTTCACTGAACACCTTGGCAACCTCGATCCTGTCACCGTAACGTTCCTCGAACTCCACCAGTATCTTATTAGGAGCCAGGTCTTCCAGGGTCATCAGGACTCTTTCAGTTCCGTTCACAATGAAATAACCGCCAGGATCCAGCGGGTCCTCCCCTACTTCTATCATTTCATTATGGGTCATCTCAACCAGGTTGCAGCACTTACTCATCAGCATCATGGGGAGCTGACCTACAATAGCTTCCACAGGTTCATGTTCAATATCCCCCTGGATGATGGTCATCTCAAGATATATAGGGGCCGAGTAAGTGATATCCCTTAATCTTGCATCATTTGGGTATAGCATATCCTGGGCACCGTCGGCTTCTTTTACCAAAGGCTTGCCAACCCTGATCCCTCCAAGTTTCACATAAGTATCTTCTATATCAGTCTCGATGACCCCTTGTTCATTGATGACTTTCTGCATTCCGTAATCCAGGAAATCATTGAACGAATCTATGTGGTGTCGGACTATCTTATCCCTGGTAAAGTATGCCCGGGATAATACTTCTCTATTTAACATAGCTTTGCACCTTCATGATCTAAATAAAACGTGTTTTTTGACAGTTTGATATTCATCTGTCTGATTATTCAATTACCAGTCTGTAGAATTCGGCCTCTCCCGCAGTCTGGCTGGTCCGTATAACCTTGATTATGTCGCCGACCTGGCCCCCAATTTCCAGTATCACCGGATCTTTGACCTTTATTTTTGGCAATTGCTCTTTATCGATGCCATATTTTTTTAAAACCTGATTTGCCTCATTCTCTGACAGCAATAAATGGTGAGGCACCAGATTGTGATCTAATAAACTGAAACTTTTCGAACCTTTCATTACTTTATTCATCCCCTTAAATATGTGAAAAACGGGCTCGGAGGGATTTGAACCCCCGACCATCTGGTATCTTTGGATGCATGGGTCTTTTCCATAAACCTTAAAAGCCAGGTGCTCTGCCTGTCTGAGCTACGAGCCCACTGATGGACAGCGGTAGCTATGTCTAAACCTCTAATAAAATTTAGGCACAAATTTTTTCTACCGAACAATTCTTCACCGATTTGGATATGGTACTTCAGGATGCTATCCAGGCGTACCGCTCTA